>Ga0208012_1000304_pt1 | contig 18433 bp, 22 predicted proteins | sample 15BtaG_FD_184090 | JGI IMG/M metagenome (GOLD analysis project Ga0208012, IMG submission 184090) | Marine viral communities from the Subarctic Pacific Ocean - 15B_ETSP_OMZ_AT15312_CsCl metaG (SPAdes) (version 2) | ecosystem: Environmental > Aquatic > Marine > Oceanic | place: Pacific Ocean... | reverse complement strand
ACTAATCACAGAGCACCCAAAACTGAATGCGTCCACCAACTACGGCGACACCTCCGATGGAATCTTAAACCATCTCCGCTCCGAAGGACATCTCGAGGATTATGACCGCGGTGAATTCGAATTTACGGATTTCGTTGCCGAGGTTATCACCGAGAATTTCTATGATCTAGACTTTATCGATTCATCTGTCCATGCATACGATCACAAGAGAGGAGAGTGCACCTTATCAACAGAGGTGATCACTACAGTAGGTAATCTACTATTGGAAGAACATGCCCCACTTTCCTTATGGACTGTCAGTGTCCCCACAGAAAATGGCACTCTGACGTTTGATTAATCCTCGCGTCCGCTGCACCGTCGGGTAAATAATAACGGTGCGTGGCTGCCGAACGTCACGCAGGCAGGGGTTTGTGGTTTCCTGAGACGTCGAAAACCACTTTAGCCCCGCTAGCTCAATTGGTAGAGCTTTTGATTTGTAATCAAAGGGTTACCCGTTCAAGTCGGGTGTGGGGCTCCACTTATGCTGCTCAAGAAAGTGATTTATTCTTACTATAGGGACTATTTATCATTGACTAGCAAGCACCCAAGGACGTATGAGTAAAAAAAAGAATTATGTGTTAGATACTAGCGTTTATTTAACTGATGCAGAAGCAATTTATAAATTTGAAAATCATGACATTTTCATACCGCTCAAAGTATTAGAGGAAATTGATAAACATAAAAAGAGACAAGATTCTGTTGGGGTTAACGCTCGCAAAATAATTAGATTTTTAGACGATTTTAGAAAAACCGGAGATCTCAACAAAGGCGTACGAATTGGAAAAGGAAAGGGTATTTTAAAGGTAATGTCCTACGCGTGTGCGTTTCCGAAAACGCTATTACCACCAGACCTGGATCCGAAGGTCCCAGATCACATTATTATAGCCACTGCGCTCTCTATTATGTCGACAGAAGCTGAGAAGCCAAAAAATAAACGACCCACTATTTTAGTGTCGCGCGACATTAACATGAGGGTAATCTGTGATTCATTGGGTATCCCATCCGAGGAATATAGTACAGACAGTGTTGTAAAGAACTCAGATGAACTTTATCAGGGGTTTACTGAGCACCTCGTAGATGATGCAGTAATTGATCGATTTTATAATGATGAAGACATTTTTATAAACACCGATGAAATGGAAGAGATGTGGTATCCCAATCAATACGTTATGATGGTGTCCAATGCTAATCCTAAAAAGACAGCTTTAGCTAGATTTTTAAGTATCCATAGACCTTTAAAAAAAGTAATACACACGAATGTGCCAGACTGGAAAGTAAACTCTAGAAACAAAGAACAGGCTTTCGCAATAGACCTTCTAATGGATCCGGAAATAAAAATTGTTTCCTTAGTTGGCATGGCAGGTAGCGGCAAGACTTTAATTTCGATTTGTGCCGGACTACAACAGACAATAGGTCTTCGAGAAAACGATTATACCAGAATGATTGTTTCACGTCCAGTACAACCCCTAGGAAAAGACATAGGCTTTCTACCCGGGACCGTAGAAGAAAAGACATTACCATGGTTAATGCCGATTCAAGATAACCTTAAATACCTGATGGGTGATAAAGCGTCAGTTGAAATGTACATGGAAAAGGGCAAAATCGAGATCGAAGCCTTAACCTACATTCGAGGCAGATCCATCGCGAACGCATTTATGATTATTGACGAGGCGCAAAACCTTACGATTCATGAGATAAAAACAATAATAACCCGTGTGGCCGAGGGCACAAAAGTAATCCTCACCGGTGACATAGAACAAATTGATAATGCCTATGTTAATGAAACATCAAATGGCTTGGCACACGCTGTCGAAAAATTTAAGAATTCTCCATTGGCAGGACATGTGACCTTCCGCAAAGGTGAGCGCAGCGAAGTAGCCTCCCTAGCAGCAAAGGTATTATAAATCTAAACACATTTATCTTAAATAAATAAAAGTATTTGCAATTAAGAAAAAGATGTGTTACATTAGGAATAGGAGTAAAAGATGACAGACAAAGAACAAACAGAAACAGCAGAAGAAATAGCAGAAGAAACAAACTCGGAACTCAAGCAGTTCATGATCAACTACACAGGTCACCAGCACAATCCAGAAGATGAGATGATTACAGTGCACATGATCATACACACGTTAGCTGCAGATTTTCCAGAGCTTGTTTATACCATAGCGGAAGAGAACTTTATTAGAGGATATCAATTAGGATTAGATGATGCGACAGTACTTGAAGGAAAAACAAGCGACAATGCAGCAACAGCAGAGTGATTTTTACACTGCTCGAGGCACACATGTCTATTTTAAAGATGCATCAGAAATTGATGTTGAATCTGTAATAAACAGACTAGAGCGAAAAATACCCGAGCATCTCCTATCTGAGATGGAAATGATCGTGGTGGGACAGTTCGAGGAATTTGAAGAGCGGAACATCTCGGCATTTTATGAGAACGGGATCCTCCATGTATCAAACGTCCAACAAAGTGAGGGTGACATGCTCGATGATTTAGTTCATGAAGTTGCACACTCAATCGAATCCATAAATGGGTTTGAGATTTATGGAGACGAGAAACTTAAGAAAGAGTTCCTCTCGAAAAGAGAAAGACTCTACCAGCATTTAAACGCCCTCGGCTATGACGTGAACGAATCATGGTTTAAAGAGGTTGAGTATGATCCGGATTTTGAGTCATTCTTATTTGAAACAGTTGGAAAACAAAAACTAAGAATGATCTGCACGGGATTGTTTATTAATGCATACGCCCCAGTCTCTTTGCGGGAGTATTTCGCCACTGGTTTCACTGACTTTTATTTACATTCGGAGGACACTTTATTGAGAAAACTGTCGCCGCAATTGTTTGACAAAGTAATAAATCTTCACAAAGAAGAATAAAAACCCTTGACATCAGAGACCTATGTGGTTATAATAATAAGAAACATGGAGTTTGTGTGCCGCACATAAGTTATAGTGAGCTAAAAGATTGGGCGTTTTGCGCCTTTTACCATAAATTAACAAGAGTAGATAAGATAGACGGTTTCAAGGGTAATGCCTATACTGCTTTCGGCTCTGCTATTCACGATGTATGTGAGAAGAAGCTTCTAAAAGAGAGCTTTAACGAAGAAGAACACTTTGTTAAAGCGTTTGAGGAAAATCTCGCCAAACTACCAGATGATGTTGAGGTGGATCCTAAGATGACCTCCGACATGCACCATCAAGGCAAAGCAATTTTGCCTGAGATTGAAGATGCTTTGAGTGATTATTTCGGTGAATATGAAGTGTTAGCAACGGAGCTTCCGCTCTATGAACCTATAAAAGACGAAGAAAAGTACAATTTTAAGGGGTACATTGATGCTATTGTTGCAACCCCTGATGGAAAGGTACACATCTTTGACTGGAAGACCTGTTCTTGGGGCTGGGATTCTCGCCGAAAGAGTGAAAAACTAGTAACGTATCAACTAACACTATACAAGCACTTTTTCGCCAACAAGACCGAGACAGACCCTGAACACATTGAAACTCACTTTGCTCTTCTGAAAAGAACAGCCAAAAGAAACAGAGTAGAGTTTTTTAGAGTTACTAGCGGTCCTCGCAAGACAGAAAACGCGCTTAAGCTATTAAGAACTGCTCTATTCAACATTAAAAAAGGAACGAAGATCAAAAACCGGTTGTCATGCACATCCGGTTTTGGCTGTAAATTCCATAACACAGAACACTGTAAATAAGGATTAAAATGAAGAAAAAGAAAATCTTGACACTCTCGGATCATCCTCTGAGTCCCTCTGGTGTCGGAACACAAACTAAATACATGATTGAGGCGCTTCTAAAGACAGGAAACTATCAGGTTGTCTGTCTTGGTGGCGCTGTAAAGCATCATGATTATACACCCGTTAACGTATCTCCTTATGAGGGAGATTGGGTTATCTATCCCGTCGATGGATATGGCACTGCTGAAATGATTAGGTCTATTCTACAAAAAGAGAAGCCTGATGTATTGTGGTTTATGACCGATCCTCGATTCTACGGCTGGCTTTGGGAGATAGAAAATGAAATCCGCGCACAAGTACCGATAGTATACTACCATGTATGGGATAACTTCCCAGCGCCAAGGTTTAACGCGCGCTTCTATGATTCTACTGACGAGGTAGTTTGTATTTCAAAAGTAACTCATGAAATAGTTAAAGAAGTCTCTCCAACAGTTTCTAGTTGTTATTTGCCACATGCCGTGGATCAAAAGATTTTTAAAAAGGCTACTGGTAAAGAATTAAAACAAATGGTTAGCGAAACCCGCGACAAGATCACGAGAGGACAACAGGACAAGAAGGTTTTCTTCTGGAATAATCGAAATGCACGCCGCAAGCAGAGTGGTACTTTGATTTGGTGGTTTAAGGAGTTTTTAGACAAGGTAGGACACGATAAAGCTGTGCTATTAATGCACACTGACGCGAGGGACCCCCATGGACAAGACCTTCCGCACATTATTGAGACTCTCGGCTTAAGTCAAGGGCAGGTCCTCCTCTCTACCGCCAAGGTTGCCGCAGAGGAGCTAGCTTTAATGTACAACGCTGCCGATTTTACGGTTAACATTGCCGATGCAGAAGGTTTCGGATTAGGAACACTGGAATCATTAGCATGCGGCACCCCTATTATCGTTAACATGACAGGAGGATTGCAGGAACAGGTAACTGACGGTCAGAAGTGGTTTGGGATCGGACTTAAGCCAGCCTCAAAAGCTGTCATTGGATCCCTACAGGTACCGTACATTTATGAGGATCGGGTTTCCAAGAAAGACTTTATTGATGCGCTTAATGATGCTTTGGAAATGAATACTAAGGCATACAGAAAGATGTCACGTCTCGGACAACAACATGTGCAAGACAAATACAACTTCGAAGATTATGAAAGTAGATGGGTAGAGAAAATGAATGAAATAGTAGAAAAACACGGCTCTTGGGAGTCTCGCCGGGGTTACGATCGCTGGCATGTTTTAGAAGTATCAGATCTTCAAGGAGCAATGTAATGATTAAAAGAATTTTGCTAAAAGGACCAGTTTTAACTCGTAGCGGATACGGCGAACAAGCGCGCTTTGCGCTCAGGTCCCTTAGAAGTCGCCCGGATCTCTTCGAGGTATTTATCCAACCATTGCAGTGGGGCAAAACCTCTTGGCTCAATGAACAGTGTGACGAAAGGCTGTGGATTGACCAAACTATTGAGAAAACGATCGCACACCTGCAACAGGGCGGAACATTTGACATGTCCATGCAGGTTACCATTCCAAACGAGTGGGAAAAACTAGCCCCGATAAACATCGGCTATACTGCAGGAATGGAAACAACTGCGGTCGCTCCGGGCTGGTTAGCTAAAGCGAATGAGATCATTGACAAGATAATCGTTGTTTCCGATCACTCTCGCGATACTTTCGCAGCCTCAACCTATAACTTCACTAATGAACATGGTCAAACAGGCAATTTAACACTCCAGAAACCTATAGAATCTGTCAATTACCCAGTCAAGAGTTATGATGAGCTGCCAGAACTAGATTTAGGTCTGACAACAGATTTTAACTTCTTAGCCGTAGCTCAATATGGTCCACGAAAAAACCTTAAGAACACTATTAAGTGGTTTATGGAAGAGTTTAAAAATGAATCAGTAGGATTAGTTCTCAAGACTAGTCTGATGAAAAACTGTTACATGGACAGGTTACAGTTGTACAATGAGATGCGTACGTTTATTGCTTCTTTTAGCCGAGAACATACATGTAAAGTCTATTTGCTCCATGGCGACATGACAGATGCCGAGATGCATGCACTCTACGCGCATAAAGACATCTCAGCCCTGCTAACCCTCACACACGGTGAGGGTTTCGGTCTGCCTATTTTTGAAGCAGCCTATAGTGGAGTACCTGTGATCGCCCCGGGCTGGTCCGGTCAACTAGATTTCCTCTGCGTCGACGGTGAAGACCGGTTCTATAACGTGGACTTCGACATTCAGCCTATTCCAAAGGAAGCTATTTGGGAAGGTGTGGTAAGGGAAGGCACTATGTGGGCCTATCCTCGTGAAGGCTCAGCTAAGAAACGAATGAGAGAGTGTTATGATGAAAATAAAGAGCAACGAGCAGAGCGCTTTGCAGAGTACGCAGCTTATCTCCATGAAACGTTTACAGAGGAGAATCTTTACGCCCAATTCGTAGCAGAAACTATTGATGAGCCAGAGCCAGAAGTACTGGCGTCGGTTGATGAGATTCCAATGATTTCTTTAATCACATCAGTGTTTGATGCAGAGGAACATATTGAACAACTCCTAGAGGACGTAACTCGTCAGTCGATCTTCGAAGAGCGCTGCGAGTGGTTAATTTACAACGTCAACCCGGAAGGATCCGATGCAGAAGAAAAACTAATTCAGAAATACGTCGAAAAGTATCCGGATAACATAATTTACAAACGCGTGTCTGAAGATCCGGGAGTTTATGGTATTTGGAATCTAGGCATTCAAGAGTCAACGGGCGAGTTTATAACCAACATTAACTGTGATGACCGCCGTAACCCGATTGGGCTTTATAAGCAAGCATCAACTCTGGTAAAAACACCAGATGTTGACTTGGTATACAACGATAGTTATGTCGTCCATGAAGCAAACACACTTTACGAAGACATCGACCCATCGACTACACAAAGGTATAATTTTGAGCAGTTCTCACAAGAGGCTATGATGCGCGGCAACTTGCCACACAACAACCCTATGTGGAGAAAAACCCTCCATGATAAGAATGGCTACTTTGACTCAACATATAAATCAGCCGGAGACTGGGAGTTTTGGCTTCGTTGCACATTCGCAGGAGCGAAGTTTAAGAAACATTCAGAAGTCCTCGGTGTCTACTACTTTAACCCAGAAGGGATCTCAACCAACACAGAAAACGAATCTTGGAAGAGAGAAGAAGAGAAAAAGGTGTTCCAAAAATACTATCCATTTCTTCAGAGGTAAAAGATGAAGCTTATTACTTTTTCACTTTGGGGAGATAATCCCAAGTATACTGTGGGCGCGATTCGTAATGCCGAGTTAGCGCCAACAATATACCCAGGCTGGAAATGTCGATTCTACGTAGGTACCAGCGTCCCAAACCCTATTGTTTGGCAGCTAGAAGCCTTCGAACATGTAGAAGTTGTAATGATGGATGTCCCAGGTGACTGGACAGGCATGTTCTGGCGCTTCTACCCCGCCTCTGAGCCCGATGTGGAGGTGATGGTATCCCGAGACACCGACTGCCGCCTAGGAGCCAGGGAAAAGGCAGCAGTGGACGAATGGATGGCAGCGGATAAAGGCTTTCATATAATGAGAGACCATCCACATCATGGATTTCCTATTCTTGGTGGAATGTGGGGCGCCAAAAAAGGCGCCTTCCCTACTATGCGTGAGGCGATAGACGATTGGTCCAAGACAGATGCCTACGGTACAGACTATGAATTCTTTGCGAACGTTGTATTGCCCGCTCTTGAGAATGAAGATGTTATGGTACACGATGAATTTTTTGTAAAGAGAGAGTTCCCTACTCCCCGCGAGGGCCTCGAGTTTGTTGGTGAAGTCTATGATGAGTCTGAGAACAACATTGAAGATCATACCCGGGTATTGAAAAACTTCCTTAAAAACAAGATAAAAAAATGAAACGATGTTCTTTATCCACTGCAAAAATGAAACGCCGTTCTCTAGTCACCGGTGGCGCCGGCTTTATAGGCAGCCACATTGTTGATAAGTTAATAGAACTTGACCACGAAGTTATAGTAATAGATAACGAGTCCTCCGATTCGCACGAACATTTTTACTGGAACAAATTGTCACAGAACTATAAGCTTGACATTCGCGACTATGATGCGATAGCTCCCCTCTTTAAGGGAGTAGATTACGTTTTCCACTTAGCAGCCGAGTCAAAGATTCAGACAGCAATACAAAACCCCATCGCAACTGCCGAAGTAAACATAATCGGAACAAACAATGTTCTACAGGCAGCAAGAGAATCTCGGTGTTCTCGGGTGGTCTTCTCTACGACATCTGCAATTTACGGGCAGATTAATGAACCTCCCCTAAGAGAGGAGATGCCAAGGGATTGTCTTAACCCTTACTCAGTCACAAAAGCCTCGGGGGAGGATCTTATGAAGATGTATTCCAACCTGTACGGGCTTGAGACAGTCTGCCTCCGGTACTTTAATGTCTACGGCGACAGACAGCCAATCAGAGGGCAGTATGCCCCAGTAATAGGCATCTTCTTACGTCAACGCAGAGCTGGTCAAGACTTAACGATAGTGGGAGATGGTACCCAATCTCGCGATTTTGTGCATGTTTCAGACGTAGCTACTGCAAACATTTACGCGGCAACGTCCCCAAGTATCTCTTCTAATTTAGGTACCGTGATAAACATCGGCACTGGAACACAAACATCTGTTAACGAAGTGGCAACGATAATCGGTGGCTCCACTAAGACTCTTCCACATCGCCCGGGAGAATCAAGTGTGTCTGTAGCCAACAATTACAAAGCTTTTGAGCTTTTAGGGTGGCAGCCGCAAATTGAACTTAAGAGTTGGTTGTCTAATAAATGAAGTTTTTCAATTTAGATTTACACATCTCTGTAATTGCTGATGTAAAAGAGATCATTGAAAACATTGGAGACCACCAAGTAGACAGTTGGAGTATTTCTGGACATGCGCATGTAATGGGGAAAGAGACTACCCAAGTTGAAATTGTTAATCAACATAACTGGCAAGATTTTAACCTAAATACACCAGATCTATTTTTTGAAAGGTATGAAACGGAACTATCAGACTACGATGCCTTTATCGTGACTCACACCCCTGTATTCTCCATGTTATACGAACGATTTAAAAAGCCAATAATAACAATTGCCAGTACACGCTTCGAAGCCCCTTTCTCAGATGATGAAAGGCACTGGAATGCATTAAATAACTATTTGTCTAGACAGATTGACCTTAAGAGAATCATACCAATAGCTAATAACAAATACGACCAAAAGTACACAAAGATTTTTACTGATCGCACTTGGCACCACATCCCCAGTCTATGTGAGTATACGAAGGCAAAATACACAGGTAAAATAGATAAGTTCCTCTATTCTTCCAAATTTAAGCCCCAAGTTGAGCTTCATAAGACAGTCGATAAGGATAGTGAGTTTCGCAATGGGTACACTTGGCAACAAATAGCAGATTATAAGGGTATCATCCACATTCCATATAATGTTTCAACTATGTCCATTTTCGAACAATACACAGCAAACATACCTTTATTCTTCCCTACATGGGAGTTTATGGCTCTATTGTGTGGCAAATATAATACTGCCGGCGTGATGTCGGAGACTAGCTGGTCCCAGATAAGGGGATTGCCACCACGCTCACAGACTTTCGCAGGGCTAGACGATCCAAATCAATTTAACAACATTCCCAAGATGATGGAATGGTATCGGCTTTCAGATTTCTATGACGAGGAAAACATGCCTCACATTCAATACTTTAATTCTTTCAAACATTTAGATGAAATGTTAAAAAGTGTCGATCTAAAAGAAATCTCAGAAAAGATGAAAGAACACAATAAACACAGAAAAGAAAAAGTCTATAATTTATGGCGAGAAAAACTCAAGGAGATCGAGTAAATGACACATGAAATGCCCATGAAATTCGTTGAAAAAGGTTGGGGTCACGAACTTTGGATAGTAAATACTGAAGAATACTGTGGCAAATTATTAAACTTTAAAGCAGGAAAACGCTGTAGTTGGCATTTTCATAAATTAAAAGATGAAGTTTTTTATTTACAAAGTGGTAAAATGATGGTATATTATTCTAGTGAAGATAAGATAGAGTCAGCAGAACAATTAATTCTTAACCCCGGAGATAACTTTCATGTATACCGAGGGCTGAGACATCAAATGGTTGCTCTGAAGGATTCTGAGTTATTTGAATTCTCAACTCAACATTTTGATAGTGATTCACACAGGATAATCAAAGGAGACTAGTTTGGGACAAGGACAGATAAATCGCGGCTCTCTTGCTGGAGAAACATTGTTTAACTTGGCGACCACCCCAAAAAACAAAGTATTTGTAGAGATCGGAAGTTGGAACGGTCAGGGCTCAACCAAATGTATTATGGATGGACTTATAAAGAGAATGGATGAGAGCTATCTAATTTCCATAGAAGCTAGCAAAAAGTTTTTTGACTTAGCGGACGGCTTCTGGAAAGCACATCTGTTCTCATATTCTAGTATCGTAAAAGATAAGCTTAGGCTATCACATGGCAGGGTTATAGAGCCAACAGACATGCTCCCAATAGAAGAGATAATGAAGAGTAATTTTGCTATTGAAGATTATAAGAAATGGTATGCTGATGATGTGGAAAACATGAATGGCGCGCCAAACCTGTTCGACACTATACCTGATAAAATAGATGTCTTAGTTTTGGATGGGGGAGAATTCTCAACATACCCAGAATACCTTCTTCTCCGCGATCGAGCTAGAATTATAGTTTGCGACGACTCATCGGTTTATAAATGCTTTCAGATTCGAGAAGAATTATTGAATGATACTTCATTTGTTACGTTAATAGATGAACCAAATCAACGCAATGGATTTTGTGTATTTGAGCGACTGTAAATGACTAAACCTATACAATTTAATGATTTTGCTACTCTGCACAATAATCGAGATGTCATCTTCTGCAAGACAGACTACATTCCGGCTTTATTTGCAGCGCTGAGAGAACACGAAAAGGAAATAACGCTAATCACTGGAAATAGTGACTACGGAATTACAGAACAAATAGTTAAGGAATCCCCAGATAACATTAAGAGATGGTATGCACAGAATGTAGAATGTATACACCCTAAGATAACCGCACTCCCGTTGGGAATTGAGAATCATGAAATGTGTGTTCTCGAAGGACACGGACATGGTTGGCCTCATGCTGTCGAGAAAATTGATACATTATCGAAGTTCGAGGGCATGCCAATCTCTCCAAAAAACAGTATTTACGCCAACTTTAGTGTTGGAACCCATCAATCTAGACAACACGTAGCAAACATAGCATTAAAAGAATCTACAATAACCGCCAAGATACATCAAAATCATGAACAAATGAGAAATCTGTCCTACTTCGACTACGTGTCGGACATCATGGATCATAAAATGGTTATTTGTCCTAGAGGCAATGGGGTCGATTGCCATCGTGTATGGGAGGTTCTATATCTAGGCCGCGTGCCAGTTGTTGAGCGAAGCATAGCAATGTCTTTTTTTAAAGAATTACCAATTTTGTTTGTTGATGACTGGTCGGAATTACACAATAATGATTTAATGCATGAAAAATACAACAACATTAAAGACAATAACACTAGGATGCTAGATTTTAACTGGTGGAGTAACAAAATTACGCATGTCTAGCAGAATTAAAATACTCATTATTGGCAATGGGTTTATCGGAAATGGATTAAACGACTTCTATAAAGGTAAGTATGATGTACGTTTGACAAGCAAAGCAGAACTAGACGTATGTTCTTTGCCATCAGTTGAGTCATTCTTTTATGAAAACAATGATTTTACACATGTAATCTACGCTGCCGGCATAAAAAACATAGGATTCTGTGAGTCTAATCCAGACACAGCTTTTGCAGTTAACTCTGAGGCTCTTAGTTTGTTGTCCCTGTATCTTCCCACAACCATGAGGATGATCTACATCTCAACTGACTATGTGTTCGACGGATACGCGAATAGCACAGGAAGTTATACAGAGACAGATCAGACATTTTCTACATCTGTCTATGGTAAATCTAAGATCGCGGGAGAACTAGTTGTTAAAAAGAGGTTTCCGGACTCTGTTATAGTGAGAACATCTGGCGTCTACGGTCCTCGGTGCGGCTGGGTTGAGTGGCTTGTATCGGCCGCCAGTGAACAGAAGTCTGTGGAGTGCTATACTGACGCCACAAACAGCCCAACACACATAGACAGCCTGGCCCGGATGATCGCCGATGTGATCAAAGTAAAACACAAAGGAATAATCAATTTAGTCGATTCAGCATCAATAAATAGATTTCAACTCTATAGATTGGCCTGTGCCGCAGCAGGAATAGAGGATAATAAATTAGCCAAATCCCTTCGCCCAGCACAGGAATGTCTTATCCCAGAGAATGTTTCCCTTTCAAATGATTATTTCCGTTCATTATCGCCAGTTACTCCACCACTAAACACCCCAGAGTTTAAATTTTTAAATACAAAGGAGTCATTATGAGAATAAACATAATCTCCCCCTCTGTTAGCTCTTTAAATACGGCTGATGATGGAAAGAACGTTCAAGGTGATGAGATCGTCGCACGTGCTTGGGTAAAGAGCTTAAATAAAAGCGCCAATAAAGTAAACGCTAACCTAGGACATACCCAGGAGGTCCCTGATGTTACGATCTATTTTTCACCGTTGTCAGAAGTAAGAAAAGATAGCAGCTTTAAAGTTCTTTATTTACAAAACGTGTTCCCCAAGCCTCATTGGCCAGGCACTGTTGAGGTATTTCATAACGTTAAAGAAAAGTATGATAACTTTATTTTTCCATCCCAAGGGCTCAAGGACCTTTCCGAAACCCAAGATTCGCTGGTACTTCAGTTCGCCGCCGATCATGAAATTTATAAACCTAATCCGATTGCATTCAATCTAATGCACAACATGTGTTTTGTGGGTAATAATTTTAGAGCACCTGAAATAACTGAACAATTCATCTTATGTACATCTGAAATGGGACTAGCCATTTATGGTAACCCCAAGAGCTGGAATAACTTCCTCTGCCGCGGAAAAATCTCTCCAGCAGATGAGTCAGCCCTTTATTCTTCATCGAAGATTTGTCTGAATGTGCACTTAAAAGAACACCTAGAAAACGGCACATTTAATCTTAGAATTTTTAACATCCTATCCTCCGGAGGATTTGTTATCTCAGATCACTCTGAGAAGCTTGAGAAAGAATTTGGAGACTGTATTGTATTCACCACTGGACATCAAGATCTAAAAGACAAATGTAACTTTTATTTAGATAATCCTAATGAAACAATGCCTTATCGACAAGCCGGCCTTAAAAAAATAAACGATAGTCATACTTTTTACCACCGGACAGAGTGTTTGAATAAGTGGCTCAATACATTAATGGAGAATACGACATGAAAGTCCTATTTGCAAACATTCCCTTTATTAAATTCTCAGACTCCGGAATACAAACTGGACCGAACGCAGGATCCAGGTGGCCATGGACCGCCCCCGGGGGACATTTCCACGGCTACGCGCCCTTCCCATTCTGGCTAGCATACGCAGCAAAATACGTGCAATCACACGGGTTCGAGGTCGCACTTTATGATGGAGTAGCCCTTAAACACAACACTCTCCAGCAGACACTCCGCGCGATTGAGGACTATAGTCCTGATGTTATTTTTTATGACATCTCCACGCCCACCTATGAAATCAATGATTCTGTTGCTCGTTGGGCAAAAAATACCTTGGGTGTTCGAAATGTTTACTGTGGACCTCACATGAAAGTTTATGCGGAAGAGTCAATCAAAGAACCACATGTAGATAATTGTGTTATTGGGGAGTTTGACATTCCCGCACTGGAGATTTGTCAAAGACTAGAAGATGCCGATAAAATTTATAGATTCAAACACCTTAAGGACATTGACAACTTACCCGACGGCTCAAACTTCACGCCCCTCCGCCCAACATCGACCATGGAGGCGTATTATGATCCATCGATGAACACTCCAAGGTACCAGATTACCATCAGTACTTCCCGCGGCTGCCCCTTTAAATGTACATACTGCCAGTGGCCAAAGGTTTTGAACAATGGACAATATCGCGCACGGAAAGCAGAAAACGTGATAGATGAGATAAAAGAACTTCAGGAGAATCTAGGGCCCAAGCTTGGCAGCATCTTTTTCGATGATGATACATGGAATTTAGGGAAGAAGCGAATCGAAAAACTCTGCGCAGGACTAAAAGAAATCGGGGTACCGTGGACCATGATGGGCAGAATAGACACCAGCACCCCAGAATTATACGAGATTATGGTTGATTCCGGCTGTGTCGGGATGAGATTTGGAGTAGAAACATTTAATCAAGAACTATCAAATAATGTTAAAAAGAAATTGGATACAACTAAAGCGCTCAAAAACTTAGAATTTATAGTAACCAAATTCAAAAACATGGAGTTTCACCTTACTACTATGAAGAATCTCCCGGGTGAAAAACCTGGGAGTTGGGAGAAGGATCAGGCGATCCTTAAGGATTTAGCTGCTCTCGCGAGCCAGAACAATAATAAGGTGCACTGGCAAATAAGCGACTGTGTTCCCTTTCCGGGAACAGAATTGTGGGAAGAGTTGGTTGCTGCTGGACATTCAGAGAGCTTAGAAGATTTTTCACTATATGATGGTAATCCCACAAATTCAGCCAAGCTTGCTGAAACAATCGGCTGGCTTGGAACCAACTACGAGCCAAAGTTTACCGAATATTCCGGCAAGGATGGAAAACTTACAAATTACCCCAATGAGGAGGAATAATGAAAAGAGTATTATTAACAGGAGGCACCGGATTTGTCGGGCAAAACATTGTGGAGCGACTTAGTGGAGTCCATGAGGTAGTTTCAATAGGTTCATCAGAATGGGACTTGAGGGAGCAGTCCCAGTGTGAACAACTATTGGAATCTATTAAGCCAGATGTAATAGTCCACGCTGCCGGCGCAGTAGGGGGCATTGGCGCCAACAAAATCAACCCTGGCAAGTTTCTCTATGAAAACTTGGTTATGGGAACTAACTTAATCCACGCTTCAATGGCTAATGACATTTCAAAGTTTATCTTGTTAGGAACAGTGTGTTCTTATCCTAAGTTTTGCGATGTACCATTTAAAGAAGATGATCTGTGGAAGGGCTACCCCGAAGAAACTAACGCCCCATATGGTATCGCAAAGAAGACCTTAATGAAAATGATAGAAACATACCATAAACAGTATGGATTTAACGGAATTAACCTAATCCCAGCCAACATGTATGGTCCCTACGATCACTTTAACTTAACCAGTAGCCACGTCATACCAGCTTTGATAATGAAAGTCGACCAAGCAATAAGTAACAAACAGGGTACAATAACACTGTGGGGTACGGGAACACCGTCCAGAGAGTTTTTATTTGCATCAGATTGTGCCGATGCCATCGCACTGGCAATCGAAAAAGAGGCGCCTCCTGCACCCATTAACGTTGGAACCGGTCAAGAGACGAAGATTAGCGAGTTAGCATCGATGATAGGAGAGATGATGGGCTTTGAGGGAGAGTTCGTTTACGACACTTCTAAGCCAGATGGGCAACCCAGAAGAAGCTTAGATGTCTCGAGATCTAAAGAAGTGTTAGGATTTGAAGCCCAAACTAGTTTAAGAGCAGGACTTAAAGTGACAATAGATTGGTATCTGCAAAATAAAAACGGAGAAGAAAATGAGTAAAAAAGCATTAATTACAGGCGTAACCGGACAAGACGGAAGTTATTTGGCTGATTTGTTGCTTCAGAAGGGATACCATGTTATAGGTATTAAGAGGAGAACCTCTTTGATTAACACCGATAGAATAAACCACTTAATGGAACATCCAAGATTCGAACTAATTTATGGAAATATGAATGACTCTGGTGCACTGCATCGAACATTGATAAACTATCAGCCTGATGAAATTTATAATCTTGCCGCACAGTCACACGTCAGGGTTTCGTTCGACACCCCGGAAGAGACAGCTGACTGTGTTGGTATGGGTACCCTCCGTTTGCTCGAAGCAGTGAGAAATGTGTGCCCTTCTGCTAGGATCTATCAAGCGTCTTCATCGGAGATGTTCGGAGACAATCCTGAAGCACCACAGAGTGAGACGACAGCATTACAGCCGGCTTCTCCATATGCCTGTGCCAAAGTTTTTGCTCATAACCTAATTAATAATTACCGTGAAAGCTACAATCTCCATGCTTCAAGCGGGATACTTTTTAATCACGAGTCCCCGCGCAGAGGGGAAACGTTTGTTACTAGGAAAATTACTATGGCAGCCGCAAGAATAAAGCTAGGACTACAAGACAAGCTATACCTTGGCAACTTAGAAGCCAAGCGAGATTGGGGATTTGCGGGAGACTATGTGGAGGCAATGTGGTTAATGTTACAGCAAGAAGTGCCGGGAGACTATGTAATAGCTACTGGGGAGACACATTCTGTACAAGAGTTTTTAAGTGAGGTATTTAGCTATGCCGGCTTAGAAATTGCTGAACACGTAGAAATAGACCAACGCTTATACCGTCCGCACGAGGTACCACTACTTCTTGGGGATAACACTGTTGCGGAAGAGAAGTTAGGCTGGATCCCAAAAGTAGGGTTCAAGGGCTTAGCGCGAATGATGTATGATGAAGATTTAAAAACACTAAAAACAACCTATAAGGAAATAAAATGAACACCAATAATAAACTACAACTATCAAATCAAGCCCTTGGCGCGATTATGATGGCACTACAAGAATCACTAATGAATCAGACGGATCTAGTACCGATCCTCCAAGGTTTTGAATTACAGTCAGGAGATGAAGGACTTGTTGTAATGAATCCCCCCACAGTAAGGCTCGACAACACGCAGATTTCAGAAGACGAACTTACGGCATTTGTCAAGTAATGCCTAGATATTGTTATAAATGCAGTAAATGTGAGAAAGAGCAGATGATTGTTCACTTAATTAAGCAAAAAATAGAGAACTGCCCCGTATGCGAAGGTACTGACTGCATGCAGAAACAACTCACAACTCCAAGCATTAAAACGACATCAACTCCAGCAGAACCCTCTGTCGGAGAAATAACTAAAGAATTTATTGAAGCAAACCGCGAAGTGCTTAAAACTCAAAAAGAAGAAGCGCTAAAGGAGCAGTATGGAACGTCTTGAAACAATACTTTCCGCTCTTCTAGCAATCTCAATCTTTTTAAATGTTGTTGGTGCGATCTACATCCGTGAAGCTGTTAAGAGATTATTATCCATCTCATTAGAATTAGCAGATCTTCAGAGGATGGTAGATTCCTTCACAAGACACCTTCAAGCCGTATATGAGTTGGAATCATTTTATGGCGACGAAACGCTGAGAGCGCTCTTGGAGCACGCAAGCTCCTTTAACGAGCAAATGGATACCTTTGATTATTTTATCTCACTAACAGAAAAAGAAGAGAACAAACCAGATGACACTGAAGAAGACAGAGAAGAGCCGAACCCCGAAGCCTCCGAGCCAGAAGCTCCGGAAGAAAAAGAATAAGAACCATTACTTCACCTCTGTACATGAAGATGCTATTGTTAGATACACTAAAACTGATTGCCAACGAGAAAAGGCACTCCTGTATGTTGAGTACATCCAACCGGCTTTTAACGAGATGGTGGATAAAATAGTATTTACGTATAAGTTTACGAATCTGCCAAACATAGATCCTCTGAGAGACGAATGCAAGATTTGGCTTATGACGATTTTAGATAAATACAACCAGGATAAGGGCTCAAAAGCTTTCTCTTATTTTTCTGTAATTACAAAAAATTGGTTTATAGGAAAAGTAAAGAAGCAACAAAAGCGAAACCGCCGTGAGATTGATCTAGATAACATCTCTAAATCTTATGAAGAGGAATTCTTATCTACATCAAAATCTTATTTAAGTGAGCGTATAGAAAAAGAGTTCTGGAATTCATTCTATAATGAATTAAACTCTTGGGATATTTCTGGCATGAAAGAAAATGATGTAAAAGTATACCAAGCTATCAACATTCTTTTCGATTCAAAAGAGGAGATAGACATATTTAATAAGAAGGCTATCTATTTATACTTGAGAGAAATAACCGGCTTGAACACCAAACAAGTTGTAAATTCTCTCAAGAAATTTCGAAAGAGATACTACTGCTTTAAAGATAACTGGGAAGAGGGAGGATTATAATCGTGGCGAAGAAGATAGACAATCTTATTGATGAGGCTCTCGACAACATTCGAAATGATAGAATTTCGGCAAGAGAGTTTTTAAACGAGATCGCTAATCAAATAGCCACAGATCCAGAGCAAAACAAGTACCTTAGCCCAGTCGCTGCCAAACACGTGGAAACTATGCAGCGTTCAAATGAGCAGCTAGTCAAAATCATAGCAGTACTTCAGAAAAGTAAAAAAGAGAGCAACGTCCTATCAGAATCTGATAAGGAGGGGCTATTTGATTTGATTCAAGGGAAGGTTGATTAATGAGCAGATCTCTTGAAGCCGCCGGCGAACTTCTCTTAAGAGCTGGACGTGATGCTGAAAAAACAATTGGTAACTCGATTATAGTCCTTGCTAGAGTTGTGAGCGCGCCAGTACCGCTGAATACCCAAGA
>Ga0208012_1000298_pt1 | contig 18813 bp, 33 predicted proteins | sample 15BtaG_FD_184090 | JGI IMG/M metagenome (GOLD analysis project Ga0208012, IMG submission 184090) | Marine viral communities from the Subarctic Pacific Ocean - 15B_ETSP_OMZ_AT15312_CsCl metaG (SPAdes) (version 2) | ecosystem: Environmental > Aquatic > Marine > Oceanic | place: Pacific Ocean... | reverse complement strand
ACCCTGGAGTACGGGACCCCTTCCGGGGTCGTCGTCTACGAGAGGACCAAGGGAGGGGCGTGGTGGTGGAACCCGGCGACTGGGTACATCACCGGCGTCGCGCCGCGCCTCATGTAGCACGCGGATCTCAACCTCTTCTTGCAAGAGTAGGGGTGGGGGTGGGCGGCGGCCCAACCAGCGCGCTCACCCGCGCTCGCGGTCGAGCCCGGCGAGGATGGCGTCCATCTCGGCCCGCTCCTTACGGAGCCTCGCTTGCCTCTCGTCATAGGTGGCGTAGTAGGTGTTCCAGTCCTCCCACCGGTCGCCCTTCTCCTTACGGAGAGCGGCCCGCTTCTCGGAGGGGGACAGGTCCCGAAGGACCACGATGGGGGAGGGCTGCCGCTTCGGCCTTCTACCCTTGCGCTTCTTCCGTGCCATGGGAGCATGCTACCCCGTGTCCCCACGGTGGGTCATGACCCACACCACCGAAACCGTTTTCTTTACAAAAAAGGTGGTGTCATCTGGCCCTGAAACGTGCCATGGTCTCGTCGCTTGCATCTTTGCGAGTGCGCCGACCGAAGGGAGGGCAAGCTGTGCTCCACAGCGATGCCAGCCCGGAGGGAGAGGGGTCAGACCCCGCGCAGCATGAGCCCCCATCCGTAAGGCCCGGAGGGCACCACCACCCGCCCGGCTCAGGTCGCCCCATCTACGCCCTGCCCCCGCGCGTGGCTTCTTGCAAAGTAAGAAGCGTGCCACCTCGGCTACCACCCCTCGTCAAGCAGCACTGGCGCATCCCTCCTCGCGCGCTCCCTGGTTGACACCGACGTGACCATCCGGGGAAGGAGCCCCGCCCGCTCTGCCACGCGGCGCGCCGGCATGACACCGGAGAGAGCCGCCGCGATCACGGCAGCCTCCGCCCCGTCAGAGTGCAGCCGTTCGCTCCACGGGGCCTCTTCCGGGAGCGCTCGCCAGGAGGTGACATAGACGCCGCCTTGACATTTCGGGCATCCCATAGCCCCAACCTCTTGCCGGCCCTCTCGCCGCCCCCGCCGCGCATACAGCACCCTGCACCAACGACCACACCCGTGGCACATGACCTCGTCAGCGGAGAAGCCGAGCCTCATCGCCATGCGCGAGACGGTGCCCCCGCTGCACGGGGCGAAGCTCGCGAGAGAGCGGTCAGGGTCTCGCGTCACGAGCCACTGCCCTTGCTGCCCGCAATCCAGCCGCCCCGCTCGGAGGCCCGCCTTCCGGAGGAGCGCGAGCATCTGCCAGACCGGCACTCTCACCATGAAATCCACGGCGGTCGTCCACTTGCTCGGTGCTCTCGTGCTGGGCTTGCGCTTGGGCTTGCGCTTGCGCTTGGGCATGCGGCGAGCGTAGCGCAGTGCGGCCGGTCTTGCGCCACCTGCTGCCCGGCCTCGCGCCCGGCCTCGCTACACGGGCGCGCGGTCTGATGTCCCCTTTACCCCTACGGGGTAGAAAACTATCAGCCAAAAAAGTAGTTGCCTTTTATTTCGACGGGACGAGGTTTTGATTGTCGCCGGATGGACCGGGGACACCGACACCGACACCGACACCGACACGGACCACACCATCCCGACCTACACCACCCCCGCCACCTACGTCCTCTGCACCTGCATCGAATGCGGTGGCACCTTCCTCGGCAAGTCCGGCGACGACTACTGCGGCTGCGGCGACGTTGACTGCACCTGCTCCGCCTCCCTTGCCTGTCACTGCACCTGCGGCGACGACTGAACCCACCTACCCACGGACCACGACCACACATGTACCGACTCTGGATTCGCGTCGACGGGGACCACGTCCCTACCGACGCCACCGGGAGCCGCTCGTCCCTCCGGGAGCAGTTCGCTCCCCTCTTCTCCGAAGAGGTCAACGGGACCGGCATCACCGGCATCACCGGCATCATCACCGGCATCCACGAGGATGTGCAGGGCCGACCCGCTCAGTACATCCGCATCGGCGGCGAACTCGTCTGCCTCGCCACCCCGGCGGCAGCATGACCCCGCTCACCCTCTCGCTGTACGGTACGGGGCTGGCGCTCGCCGCCCTCGCCGCCATCTACCTCCCCGCCCTGAGAAACTGACCCTACGGGTCAAGAAAAAAGGTGCGGAAAAAGGGTTGCCTTCTTCTCGACGGTGATTCACTTCTCCTCATCGCAACAGCCGACAGCGGCAACCAACACGGAGACCACCACTTGCCCACCTACATCCTCGTCCCTACCCGGGACGACCCGACCCAGGTAGCCCTGGTAGAGGTGCCCGAGGGAGCCGCCCACCTCTACCGGGACGAACCCGCCTACCTCTCCCACGACGAGGCAATTGAAGACTCAATGCGGCGCATCGTGAGAAACACGCAGCTTAGCAACTCCGACCGAGTCCTCCTCCACGGTCGCCTCGTCAATCAGATCCGGGACTACTCTTGGTCCTTCCAGCAGTAGCCCCGCACCCTCCCCACCCTTCCACCACCACGGACCCCCGACCATGCTCACCCTCGTCCTCCTGCCCCTGTTCGTCGCCGCTCAGGCGGCCCTCCTGCTCACCCTCCTGACCGTGAAGGCTCCCGAATGAGCACCCCCGCCACCGACAGCGAGTAGCTGTCAGGACCACACCCCACGGGGTCAGCGACCACCACCACCACGGATAGACCACCATGCCCGACCTCTTCGACACCCTCGCCGCACCCCGGCAGCCCGCACCCTGGCTCGACGGCGTGTATCGGGACGACTACGAGCCCGCCGAGCACGAGCCCACCGACCGTGCCGAGCAGCTGCACGAGCAGCAGGCCGTAGCCCATGCCCGGAGCGTCTCCGCCCGAGGCTCCTACACCCTGAAGCGTGGCCCCGATGGCCGCTACTGGACCGACTGACCCCTACGGGTCAAGAAAAAAGATTCACCGAAACCCTTGCCGCTCGATTCAAGGTGACAAGGTTTCTAACATCGGCTCGACCAACACGACATGCCGACCACCACCACGGAAGACCACATGAACTACGACAACTACGACCTCTGGGCCGCGGCCCTCTCCGGTGAAGACCGCATCGACCAGCGTGAGGCGGAGCGCGACGCCGTCTACGGCGACAGCCGCGACTACTCGCTCGACCCGGACTACCCGGAAGAGCCCGCACCCGGTGCGCTGGGCGACCTGCAGCGCCTCGATGCCTTCGACGACATCGCCGAAGAGCAGGGGTGCGACGGCATCCCCTGGCTGGACGCTGCCGAGCAGCGGGGCACGCTCCGATGAGCGCCGGCCACGTCCGCCACATTCTCCTGGGTGTGCTCGATTGGGCGAAGGCGCAGCGCTCCTGTGCCACCGGCCCCGAGTACACCGATGCACTCGACGACCTTGCCGCCGCGATTCGGCGGGTCGTCACCTTCCTCTAAGGAACACGCCGTGTACACCTGTGACCAAGACGCCTACACCCAGCGATGGGACGGGCACTGCGGCCTCCGCTCCTGCAGCATCTGCGGCTGGGACGAGGAGCCCGAGCCCGAGCCCGAGCCCGAGCCTGAGCCCTGCGCCGTCTGCGGTGGCATCGACGAACACGTCCCGGTGGACGGCGTCATGTGCCGCATCTGGCGGACCTGGGATGGCCGCACCGGACAGGTGCTCACCCTCCCCTCCGGGGAGACCATCCCCTACCAGCGCTACGACTGGGCGACCGACCCGCTCAACCTCATCCCCTACCCCGGAGCCCGCCGTGATTGACCCGCTCACCCTCGACCCGTGGGCCATCGACCGCATGAGCCACGCCACCCTCATCGACCTGCACGGCAGCATCGGCGCGGCCATGGCCGACAAGTCGGTGCCCCTCTCGCAGGACGAACACCTCAAGCTGCTCAACATGCAAGAGCACGTCGCCGAGTGGCTCGCCTTCTACGGGGGTGACACCCCCTTCGCCCCGCCCCTCACCGACTGCGGTGCCTGCGGCGGGCACGGCTTCCAGGCCTTCGACTGCCCGGACTGCGGACGGTAGACCCCACCCCTACGGGGTGAAAAAAAAGATTACCCAAAACCTTGACGCTCCGACATCGGTGCTCATGTTCTTGGGGCAACGGCACGACCAACCCGATTCACCACGAACGGGATGCCAACCACGGAGAGACACTCACATGGCTACCTCTTGCACCGACGCCACCATGCTCTGCACGGCGACGACCACGAACACGAAGACGGGCAACGTCCCCTCCATCGCCATCGGCGCGACCCGGGAGGAGTCCTTCGACTCCTGCGGGGACTGCTCTCAGCTGAAGGCGAACAGCGAGACGGGCAAGGCCCGGTGCTACTCGCAGTACGGTCAGATGGGCAAGGCCCACGCCGGGATGGCACGAGCCCTCGCCAAGGGCAAAGACTACTCGCTCGACAAGGCCCTGAAGGGCCGGTGGTGGGGTGCCCGTATGGTGCGCTTCGGCAGCGTCGGAGACCCGGCGGCTGTCTCCCGCCTCGCTCTCTCCCTCGCCTTCAAGAAGGTAGCGAAGGCTGGCCTTGCCGCTGTCGGCTACACCCACCACTGGGAGCAGGCACGGAACGAATGGCTGAAGCCACACCTCATGGCGTCCTGCGACAGTGTCGAGCACGCTGACAAGGCCTTCGCCGAAGGCTGGCGACCCGCCGCCGTCGTGCCGACCGAGTGGGCCTACGGCCCCACCAAGCGGCTGACCCCCGAAGGGAACCCCCTGCAGATGTGCCCCGCCATCGTGGCGAAGGCGAAGGGCAAGCGTGCCGTGACCTGCAACGACTGCAGGCTCTGCCAGCCGGATGCGCCGGGGGCCTTCGGCATCGGCTTCCCCTACCACGGTCCCGGTGTCCGCATCGGACCGGCCCACAACCCCGCCCTCAAGGAGGCAGCGTGAACCCCTACAGCATCATGGTCGGCGACACCGCCATCGCCTGCGAGCCCCACACCCAGCGTGACCCGGTCACCGGGGAGACCAACCACGTCGCCGTCGGTGACAGGGGCGTGGTGGACCACGTCGAGTACTCCGAGACCGACGACCATGGAAACCAAGAGGTCTACGTCGGAGTCAGCTACGGCCCCGTCTACGTGAACTACTGCACCGACGACTTCGACCGCCCCCGGTTCCCCGAGCGGGGCGACGGGTGGTTGCTCCGCTGCCCCAACCTGCAGTGCCTGAGCCGGCGGCGGGACAAGCCCGAGGCCCCGAGCTTCAGCGTCTACGCCGAGTGCGGCGCGGACGGAGTGCTCACCCCCATCGACGAGCCCGCCCACCTCTACACCTGCCAGCACTGCGGCGCTGGCGCAGAGAAGGCGTGATGCCTGCTGCTCCGACCCCTCCCCCGCATCCAAAGGATGACTGACATGGACCGCGTCTACCGCTTCACCCTGCCCGGCAAGTACGACCCGGGCACCCCCGGCCATGTGAACGTCGGCTGCCGACAGGGCTACTACGCCGAGGCCCCCGACTGGCGAGCCGCCCGCCACCTTGCGGCGGTCCACCTGGCGCAAGCCGAGGTGCCGAAGGGCAAGCCCACCACCGCGCTTATCTACGCATTCACCCTCGCCCTCGCCGTGGACACACGGGACGGGGGGTCGTGGTCCACCCCGGACGACGACCTGGCTGCTGGCTGCCCCAACTGCCGGAGCCGCAACACTGCCGACCAAGGGTCCCTCATGGCGGAGTGCCACGACTGCGGCGCCGGGTGGAGGAAGCGTGCGTGAGTCCCTCGTCGAAGCCCTCTTCACGGCACTGTGTGTGGCGCTCCTTCTTGGGGCACACGCCGCCGCCGTGCTTGGGGTGCAAGCAACCTATCCCCACGCTGAGACACCGGACCCCTAAGGGGTCGAAAGAAAAGGGGTTGTCGCTGGATTCGGGGTGCCTACTATCCTGACATCGGCACTGAACGACAGCCCCACCTACTGAAGGAGTCCTGATCATGAGCGACAAGAGCAAGCCCGGCTGCCCTGAGTGTGGCAGCGCGGACTTCAACATCCACTGCCGTGCCTACCTGACGGTCTGCGCCACCGTGGACGCCGCCCCGAAACGCCCTGGCTTGGCGTCCGTGTACTGGCATGACCACAAGAACCTCGACCCCGGCTGGAGCCCGACGAGCCTCGCCGACTGCGACGAGTGCGAGTTCGAAGGCACCGTCGCCGACTTCACCAAGGAGAACTGAAATGCGGTTCGTGTCCTTCACCCTCGCCCAAGCCGGCAGCTACCAGCAGGAGCGGCAGGTCTCCATCCGGCCCGACCATGTGGTCGGGGTCCGCCAGATCAACAAGACCACGAGCAAGGTCTGCACCCTGGGCGGCTTCCGCTGGACGGTCATGGGCACCCGGGTCGAGGTCCTCGACAGGCTGCGCAAGGAGCACCTGCACGACGACGGAGACTGACCCCTACGGGGTCACGAAAAAGGTAGCCCCCAACCCTTGTCGCTGCATCCACGGTGGCTACATTACTGGCATCACGGAGAACCGACCACATGACCCACCTGACCGACATCACCTACCAGGGCAAGAGCTACGCCACCCTGGTGCTTCACACGCCGGGCTTCGCCTGGGACCTGCAGGCCTACCCGGTGCTGGAGCACCTCTACGAGGGCTTCGTCAAGAACATCGAGAAGCTGCAGCGCAAGGCCGAGAAGCTGGGCGTGCCGGCCCCGGTGCTCCGCACCATCGGACAGGGCGAGGTTCGGCGGGTCTCCTACCCGGATGACGGGGGTCGCCCTCGCCGCTGGCTCCAGCCCGTGAAGCTGGTGCAGGTCAGCGGGCACCGTCCGATGCTCGACGGCTGGCGCTTCGTCGCCACCCTGGACGGCGGCAACGTCAAGGCCGACGACGGCACAAGCGAGTGGGTCAACCTGCTGACCGTCGCCCCCGACTGGGAGGAGAGCCTGCCTGCCAGCTACCGGACGGCGGCTCCCGACTGCGACCACTGCGGCTGGCAGCGTCGGCGCAAGTCCACCTATGTCCTCCACCATGCGGCGGACGGGTTCAAGCAGGTGGGCTCCACCTGCATCAAGGACTTCCTGGGCGGTGCTGGCCCGGCCATCTTCGCCTGGGCTGCCACCTTTCAGCGGGAGATTCTGGGAGGCTACGACCCCGAGTGGGAGCCGGGATTCGGGGGGCGAGCGCCCGAGTCCTTCTCCAGCCTGGGCTACCTCTCCGAGGTGGCGGCGAGCATCCGTGAGGACGGGTGGCTGTCGAACGGCAAGGCCTGGGAGCAGCACCGCCCCGAGGCTTCGACCTCCCGGGTGTCCTGGCACTGGCACATGAACCGGGCGACCGGGGCCGGCAAACCCCCGCCCTACAGCATCACCGAGCGGGACGAGGAGGCAGCAGCGCTCGCCCTCGACTGGGCGAGGAACATCGACCCGGAGACGGACAGCGACTACCTCCACAACCTCCGCATCATCGCCCTCATGAACCGGGTGACGGTGAAGTACAGCGGCATCCTCGCCTCCTGCATCTCCGCCTTCCGGCGGGACGGGGCGAAGCGGCTGGCCCGTGAGCGCTGGACCAAGCTGGCCGAGTCCTCGCGGCACTTCGCCAAGCCGGGCGACCGGGTCGGCGGCAAGCTGAGCAAGACGCAGCGCGCCAAGGGAGCTACGCTCCACGACCAGCAGCCCGTGCAGATCCTCGCCAAGCGAGACGTGGCGTCCGACTACGGCGGGTCCACCCTGTACACCTTCGCCGTGACGCAGGGTCCCTACGAGGGCTGCGTCCTGAAGACCTTCTACTCCGGGTCCCAGGACTTCGGAGAGGTCGGGGCCGAGGGCTGGGTGAGCGGCACGGTGAAGCGCCAGTCCACCTACAAGGGCGTGGCCGAGACCATGCTCAACCGGGTGAGTTTCACCGGCTGACCCTAAAGGGTCAATAAAAAAGGTTGCCCCAAACCTTGACGCTGACGACGGGGTGCCTACCTTCTCAGTGTCGCCGGAACAGCCGGCACCCCAACCACGGAGAACCGACCACATGACGACCAAGACCAAGACCAAGACCAAGCAGAGTGCCCGTGACCGCATGGTCGAAGGCTTCCTGTCCATCATCGAGAACAGCGGGGGCAAGCTCCCCTGGCGGCGTCCCTGGAAGACGCTCGCAGAGAGCGGCATCGTGTCCCCGAAGGGGGTCGTCCCGGGCTTCCCGTACAACGGGAACAGCAAGCGCCCCTACTCCGGCATCAACATCTGGGTGCTGCTGGCCCGGGCGGCCGAAGAGGGCTGGGACCCGACCGACTGGTACACCTTCAAGGGTGCGATGAAGGGCGGGGGCATGGTCCGCAAGGGAGAGAAGGGCACGGCGGTGTGCTTCTGGAAGGTGATCGAGGTGAAGGACGACGACGGCAAGCCCGTCATCGACCCCAAAACCGGAGAGCCCGAGGTCCGCTTCTTCCTCCGCACCTACTCCGTGTTCAACCGGGAGCAGGTGGACGGCCTGCCCTCCATCATCCCCGCCACCCCCGAGGTGGAGCCCGAGGGTGAAGAGGTGGAGGTCATCGAGCAGGACCTCGTCGGCCCCCTCATCGAAGCGATGGGCGTGAGCTACCGTGAAGGTGGAAGCCGGGCTGCCTACAACAAGGTGGCGGACAGCATTCGCTGCCCGAACCAGGGCCGCTTCGGCTCCTTCCAGGAGTACCAGGCCACCCTGGCCCACGAGGCGGTCCACGCCACGGGGCACAAGTCCCGCCTGGAGCGTGAGTTCGGCGAGCGCTTCGGCGACAAGGCTTACGCCTTTGAGGAGTTGGTGGCCGAACTCGGCAGCACCTTCGTCTGCGCTGAACTGGGCATCGACCAGTGCGAGTCCGTAGACACGAACCACGCCGCCTACCTGAAGCACTGGGCCAGCGCGATTCGTGAAGACCAGAACGCCATCTTCACTGCTGCGAAGCAGGCGTCGAAGGCGGCTGACTACCTCTCCAACCTGAGCCAGAAGGAGGCCGACAGTGCCTGTGACAGTGAAGCTGCGTGAAGACGACCGCTACGTGAGCGTGGTGAGCGATGACCCGACGTTCTTCGCCATCTTCCGCATCGACAAGCGGGGGAATGGCAGGCGGCTCAGCTTCGTAAGCTGGACGGACGACACGGGCACCGCACTCAGCGGTCCGCTCCTCCACACCACCGACGACTATAAGGCTGCCCGCAAGGCAGCGCTGAAGGCGTCGGGCATCAAGCTGAAGAAGCCGGGCCGGCCCTCCAAAGGAGACAAGGCACGCAACCTGCCCTGGCCCGGCAGGGCGTCCGAGCACACCCTGAAGCGCTTGGGTGCGGCGGCAGTCGTCCGAGGCGAGCGACCCTCCGAGGTCATCAACAAGTACGTCAGCGCTGGGCTGGCGAAGGACATGGTCTGATGCCTACCACCATCCCCTACCCCACCGAGCGAACGTCGAAGACCAGGGTCAGCGACCACGGTCGCACCGAGCGCCACATCTACGAGCCCGGCAACGGCACCCGCTACGTCATCGACGTGACCCTCTGGTCCAGCGGACCCGCAACCATCTCCCTCGACAACTTCAACACGAGGGCTGTCACCCTGTGTCTGGACGGCGGGCTGCTCCACTGGAGCTACCTGTGGGAGAAGCTGGGGCTCACCAGCGAGGCTGACATCGCTGCGATCCTCGCCTTCATCCGGGACCACCTGGGCCGCGAGGTGGCGATGCCCCCGGGCTTCGCTGACGACGGTGTGACCTGGCAACGTAGCTAAGAAAACCTCGCCCTAAACCTTGACGCTTCCAGCCCGGTGCGTAGGTTCTTGGCAGCCAACCACGGAGACCAACCCGATGACCACCCTCGACGACATGGACCTGCAGCCCATCGAGGTCGCCGCCCTGGAGCGGCTGTACAACCGCACCGAGAAGGCGGCCATCCGCAAGCACGTTCGCCCCGGCGTCTACGACATCGATCTGGACGTGAAGGTGAAGGGCAGGCTCACGGTGCCGGCGGGTGAGTTCCACACGCCGACCGTCAGCATCCCCCTGCTCGCCACCTTGGCCCTTGCCCTGCGCTACTCCGGGGTGACCCGCGAGAAGACGAAGGAGGCCCTGCTGCGAGCCGCCACCGATGCTGTCCTGAAGGGGCAGGGGGTGGAAGACACCCTCACCTCAGAGCTGCCCTGGGTCAAGAAGGCCCTGGAGGAGCTGCGCGAGGAGCTGGGTGCCACCCTGCCCAAGGCCTTCCGGGCCGGCAAGATCAAGGCGGAGGTCAAGGCCCACGTCAAGGCATCCAGCACCGCTGAACACGTCCTCCCAGTGGCTCCCGAAGGGAGCGAGCTGGACTTCGACAACCTGTTCTGAGAACCACACACGACCACGGAGAACCGACCATGATGTGCAACATCACCCCCAACGACCTGGCCGACCTGGCCTACGAGTACGGCCTCAAGGTACGCTCCTACAGCGGCCGCGGCATGCACAGCCGGCCGTGCTTCGCCATCACCGGGGACGCGAGCGCCCCCATGAAGCTGGCCGTAGGAGTGGCCGTGGACATGGGTGCCGGCGACGACGCCGACTACCTCGCGGACCACATGCAAGTGGACTCCCTGGGCCTGGGTCAGGTCTTCTACTGGCCCGGCATCGAAGCCCCCACCAACGTCGGAGACTGAACATGAGAATCGTCAGTCGGTCGGGGGCGTGGCGTCGTCGGCCTGAACGGGCTGCTCCACTGCAGCCTTCCGGCGACGGCCGCGCGCCGGCTTGGCGGCAGCCTGCTCAGCGAGCTGCGCCACCAGGGCCTGCATCTGTTCCTGCTGGGCAGCGAGCTGCGCCTGCATCTGGAGGATGATGCCCGCCTGCCCCGACTGCACCGACTGCACCGGGGGTGCCGGCACCTGGGTCTCCACCCGCTGTACGAGGTCCCTGACGTGCCGGTTGTCGATGTCGTTGTTGTTCAGCGCATCCACGAAGACGACGGAGAACATCAGGTACGGCACGGGCTCGGAGAGCGTCTCAGTGCTCCCGTCCAGATCGGTGATGGTGTGCGTCATCTCCCGGTCCACCTCGTCCACCTCGAAGGCAGCGAGCGTCCAGCGCCCGTTGGGCTGCCGCACGGAGAGGTACTTCTCCTCAGCGCCGACCTGATTGGCGACCATCTCGGCCCAGCCAGGGATGGTGACCATCCCGACAAGGTTGGTCACCCTGAACTTGAAGTCGGCCCCGCGCAGTCGCGCGCCCTGGGCGCGGTACGTGGCGAGGTCTTCCTTGCTGGCGCAGTTGAGGGCAAGGACTCGTCGGGCCTCGCTCGCGAGCTGGGCTGCGTTCATCACCTTGCGGATGGCGAGCCTCTCCTCTGGAGAGCGCATGAGGCTGGTGTCGCCCCGCTTTGCTCGGACCTTGGCGAGGAGCCTCGCTTCGGGGCTGTCGGGGGTGACGTTGGAGACCTTGTCTTCGACAGTGTCCATGGTCATGGTGTTTCCTTCTGCTGTAGAGAGTGGGAGCTAAGCGCGACAGCCAGGGCTGACCACCCGTGCTTGCTGACGCCGTAGAGGGGGCCGGGGCTGGCCTTCCTCCCGACTGCGGTCGCCCGGTCCCCGCCGTGCATCTCGATCACGCGCTGCCTGACGAGGCTGTCCCGGTTGCCCTTGCCGGTCACGTCGAGGACCCGGAGAACGTCTCGCCGGTAGACCAGCGTGACGTACAGGGCAGCGTCTACATCGATGGCGCACTGCCACAGCCGCCCCACGACCTCTGAGGTACGTAGCAGCGAAGCGCCTGAGATGCCGTAGGACTGGACCCGCTCGATGGCAACGCCCACTGTGCCGGCTGGGTAGGCGGCTGCCACCCCCCGCATGTAGCGAAGGGTGTCGTCCACCGGTAGCGCCCCGAAAGTCTCGATGACCCGCTCTTCGGCGAAGTCGTAGAGGGTGACGCCGCAGGCCGTGGGCCCCGGGTCGATCCCCAAGATCAGCCGCCTCGGTGTCACCCCGCCCGACACTCCGCGAGCATGCCTGCCCAGCCGCACTCCCCGAAGGTGTACCTGTCACCCTGGCCCTGGCACCTGCCCATGACGGCGGTCAGTTCGCCAGGCCGAAGGGTCTTGAAGACCTGCGCCCCGCACCTCGGACAGCCCAACCAGTAGCGGCTGACCTGCTGGATTCGCCGGGGATTCTCCTGCGGCTGCATCCGCTACTCCGTGTGGCCGGGCGTCATGTCGCTGACCTTGTGGGCCTTGCGCTTGGCGCGGCGCTTCTCCTGGCGCGAAGCCTTCCGGCCCTCGCGTCCGTCCCTCAGCTTTGCGACGAAGGCCTCCCGCTCCTCGGGAGACTCCAGGTCCTCCAGCACCTCGGCGAGGATGCGCTCGGCGATCTTGTCGTCGAAGGCTTCGACGAAGGCCCCGAAGGGTGCGGGCAGGAGGATGGCGAAGTTGAGCGCCGCATCGATGGCGTCGGCCAAGTCGGCGGCCACCTTGTTGGCGTCGGCCCCCTCCTCGGAGAGGGCGGCCTTGGCGAGGTCGCGCCAGTACTCGGGGGACAAGGCCTCGAAGGCCTCCCGGATCTGCTTCAGCATCAAGACTCCCTGGCAGCGTGAGCTGTGGAAACGTTGGCGACGTGGCGCTGCATCGCTCCCATCAGGGCGCGGCGCGCTACGTCCATCTTCTTCAGGCTGGTCTCACCGTCGAGATGCGGCAGGCTCACCTCGAAGGAGCCGTGGCCCACGCAGACCACCTCCCAGGTGTAGTCGCCAGACACCGTCACCACGAGGTGGGTGTCGTACTTCCGAAGGATGGCGTTGAGCCCTTGCCTCTCACCCTCGACCACCAGCTCCACCTGGCTCTCGAAGTCGGGGCACGCGGACAGAAGCGACGGGTCTTCCCAGACGGAGACGTGCCGTCTGGGCTTCGGCTCGCGGTTCCTGATCCAGAAGTCGAGGAGGAAGGTGCCCCGGGGGATCACCCCACGGTCGGAGTCGAGCAGCGCCAACTGCTGCGGCGGCACTGTCACCTTCACTTGCTTCCGGTCGCTCATGCGCGGACTCTATAGGACTGCCGGTCCACCGTCAATAGTCCTCGTCGAGCGCGCCAGGGATGCCGTAGGGCTTCGCGGCGAGTTCGGTGAAGCAGACCCTGAAGGCAGCCCAGCCCAGCTTCACGACACCCGGCTTGCCGTTCCGGCACTTCCGCACGAGAACCTCGCACACGTCCCGGTCCGGAGAGTCCGGGCGGTAGTAGTCGTCCCGGTAGAGGAACACGACCGTGTCGGCGTCCTGCTCCAGGCTACCGCTGTCTCGTAGGTCAGAGAGCAGCGGGCGCTTGTCGGTCCTGACCTCGCAGCTGCGGGACAGCTGACAGAGGGCGACGACGGTGACTTCCAGCTCTCGGGCCAGGAGCTTCAGCGTGCGGCTGATGTCCCCGACGTCGAGGTCCCTGCGCTCCTTTCCTGCTCCCTTCACCAGCTGCAGGTAGTCCACAAGGATGAGCCTCAGGTCGGGCCTGGACGCCTTGAGCCGGCGGGCCTGGACGCTGATCTCAGAGGCCGTCATCGACGGCACGTCGGTCATGTAGATGCCCAGCGACCGAAGCTTCTCGGAGGCCTCGGTGATGCGGTCCCAGTCCCTGAGGTCGAGCAGACCGTCCCGCATCCTGACGGAGTCCACCTTCGCTACCGTCGAGAGCATGCGCTCGACGTTGGCCCGGTTCGTCATCTCCAGGTTGATGAACCCGACCGCATGGCCCTGCTCGGCAGCAGCGAGCCCCACGTCCTTGGCGAAGGCCGACTTGCCCATGGCCGGCCGGGCTCCGACGAGGACAAGGTCACCCCGCCGTAGGCCACCCGTCATGCTGGTGAGGTCGGACCAGCCGTAGCAGAGGCCGATCGGTCGGCCCTCCGCCCTTGCCTTGCACCGCTCCTGAAGTCCACGGTAGGCGTCGTGGGTCGTGGCGTCGACGTGCTCCCAGGCTTGGCGCTTGGCGCCCTCCATCCGGAGGGTGGCGATCTCCGACTCAGCGGCCTCCACCATCGCGTCCACCTCCAGCGTCGGGTCGGTAGCGGCGCGGAGAAGGTTCCTCGCCGTGTCGAGCATGGCGCGGCGCGCGGCGGCTGCGCGGATGGCATTGACGGCGGGGTCCACCGCTACTGTCAGGTGGTCGCCCAGTCCGGTGACGTACTGGAACCCACCGATCGCCTCAGCCTCCCTGTCCCCCATCTGGGTCATCAGGTCGTAGAGCGACAGCGCGTCGAGAGGCTCGCCCCTCTTGTGCTGGTCTCGGAGCAGCATGTAGAGCCTGGCGTGCTTCCTGGACCAGAAGTGCTGGGGCTCCAGTCTGGCTGCGATCTCGGGGATGGCGTCGTAGTTCACGAGCATCGTGCCGAGCACTGCCTTCTCCGAAGCAAGAGCCTGAGGGGTCGGGCTGCTATCCATCGGAGGCCTCGCTGGGCTGGTGGGTCAAGGCGGCGGCGAAGGCCTCGGGGAAGCGGAAGCTCTGCTCCCTCGGGGTCATGTTCCAGAAGGCGTTCCACCCGCCGATCGACTCGAAGGTCAGCCGAATCACGGAGTCCTTCTTCGGGTCGCTGTGGAACCTGGGTGGGTAGGCGTCCCGGTTGAACCTGGACTGCACGGCGGCGAGGACACGCCGTCCCCGCTCCATCGGGTCCCGCTGCTGGGCGCTACCGTCGTCGTCCTTCACCGACAGCCAGTGCTGGATGTGCTTCGGCCGCATGACGTTGTCCCAGCGGTTCTTCTCCCGCTTGAAGACGGCGCTTCCGTGGTTGGAGGTGCAGACCCACTCGACGTAGGCCTCCAGCTTCTGCCAGCCGAAGGCCTTCTGGAGCTTCTGCCAGACCGGCAGCTTGCCGGGAGTCCACCGAGATCCGTCGCTCGGGAGCGCTGCAGACAGCTTGGTGTGGAGGCCGCGAAGGCGAGCCTCCACCTTCTCTTCTTCTCTACTCTCTTCTGAGGAAGACGCGCGTGTGAGGGAGTCAACGCCGGTCCGCAAATGTGGAGAGGTGGTTCGCTGGTCATCAGAAGCACCCGGAATCACGCGAGACTCGTGGTCCGATTTTGGTCCAGCCTGGTTCGGAAATGGTCCGGAAGTGGTCCACCACGTCGGGAGGCCCTCCTCTCCGAACCCCTCGTCGAAGAGGCCCTCAGCCCTCCAGGCGTCGATGCTTCGAGCGAGCCGACCGCGTCCCCAACTCAGGGCGTCGGCCACCTGCCGCTTGCTCTGGCTCCCGAGGAGGCCGGCTGCTTCCAGCGCGTGAAGCTCGGCCAGCGCCTCGACGTTGGAGGCTGTCCTGCCCGTCCGGATCCTCGTGTCCCGCTCCGCCAGAACGAAGCCGTGGGGGCAGCGTGACCAAGGCCTCATGGGGCTCGGTTGAGATGGTCCTGCATCCGCTTCCTCTTCTGTTGCTGTGTGACCCTCGCCTGCCGTGGCTTCCCTCCACCCTGCATCCCCCCGGGAGCTACCCGGAGGGTGGCCCCCGAAGGAGCCAGCAGGAAGGCCCGGCCGAAGCCGGACACAGCATCTGGAGAGATGCCCAAGCGTTGTAGCAGGCACCTCGGATCGATGTCAAGCCGGACATATTCTGCCTGGACACTTTCCCCAGCGTGGGGTAGTTTGCTGGAAACAAGGAGAGTCTCGTGTACGAAGCGTCCTACGTGGTGAAGTGCGACCGGTGCGCCCGGATCGTCAATCAGCTGGAGGCCCACCAGGGGGTGGATGCGGACCGCAAGCCGGTCGTGGCGGTGATGAAGAACAGCGAGATCGTGGCTGCGTTCTTCGACCTGTGCGAACGCTGCACCGGCCGCGTGGACACGCTCATCAGCCAGCTGGGGCTGACCCAGCAGCAGCAGCTGCCGCTGAACGGCTCGGAGGCACCCGAGGAATCCCCGGATGCGTGATGGCTTCAACGGGATCGAGGGGCTGAAGGCGAGGGAACCCGTTGGCGTCGTCGCCACGATCGGCAAGAAGGGACCGAGAGGCAACCCGGTGGAGCGGGACCGCTTCTACCTGGTCGAGCCCTACATGAACAACGACGGCATCAGGCCGGCGCACCCGAAGTTCGTCGGATTCAACACGGCGGACCCGCGCTACCGGACGCAGCTGACGGGCAACATCGTTCACGCGGCGGTCGGTGAGGCCTTCGAGCACAAGCTCTCGGCGCAGGTGCTCGGCGGCCGGTGGCCAGCGCACCCGAACAAGCGCCCTGCGTGCGTGGGTGACGGGAGGGAGGCCCTCCGGTACTACGGGGAGAACGGCAACCCGGACGACTTCCGTCGCATCCCCTGCCCCAACGAGGCCTGCGAGTTCAGGCAGGGGAACAACCGGGGCTGCAAGCCATTCATGCGCCTGCTCTTCAAGCTGCGCTGGTCGAAGCCGGGGATGCCGGAGCTGCTCTGCAAGCTGACCTCGAAGTCCTGGAACAGCGTCTCAGCCGCCCTCGGGTACTTCCAGTACGTCGAGGACCAGGCGAGGCAGCTGGGTCTGGAGCCTCACGAGTACAGCCTCTTCGGGCTGCCGATCTCCATCGGGCTCGCCGAGAAGACCCAGCCCTCAAAGCGGCGGAGGTTCCCCGTCCTGTCCTTCACGCACGAGGGGGACCTCCTGGAGTTCCTCCACACGCAGAAGGTGATGCGCGACCAGCTGCTCACCAAGAGCCGGCCCTACGCGGCCATCACCGACGACGGCCAGCAGGACCCGGGAGAGATCTACCGGGACCACATGACGGTGACTCCTGGCAAGCCCGCAGAGGTCATCGACGTGGAGCAGGCCCCGACCAGCCAGCAGGATGATCTGCCGTGGTCCGGGCGATGAGCCTCTACTTCCCCCTGGACTTCACCTGCGAGACTTGCAAGGCCCCCGTGGGAGAGCTGTGCCGGGACGAGGAGGGAGGGGTCCTGGCCCTCTGTCATTCCAAGAGGCAGGGCAAGAAGGGCGACCGCAGCTGGCGCATGCGCCGGAAGTGCAAGGACTGCGGGAGCAAGATCATCGCCAGGGAGCTTGTGAAGGGGCGGTGCGAGCCCTGCAGGAAGAGCCTTGGATAGTGGGGCGCTCTGGCGTGAGCGCCTACGGGTGATGCTCCACTCTGCCAGGCGCCAGGCGGGCCTCTCTCAGTTCGAGCTGGCCTGCGCCATCGGCACCACCGACAAGACGGTGTACCGCATCGAGAAGGGTCTGACGAAGGCCGCTGACGACCTTGTGGACGAGTGGCTCAGGGTCACTGGGTTCGAGATTGACACCACCCTGCGGAGGCGCGATGGCAACCCGTAGCAGCCAGCTGTCCCACTTCACCGAGGCTTGCCCGCTCGCCTACGCCAGAGCGAGGAGGGGCGACCCGATCGACAGGGACGTGTTCCACTGCGGCACAGCCACCCACCTCTTCTTGGAGAGCTACGGGCACCACGTCTCGAAGACTGGTAGTCTTCCGGCTGAGGCTCGGGGAGCCATCGACAACGCTGTAGGACAGCAGCTCATGGCGAGGGGTCGCTCGTTCGATGGAGTCCCCGAGCCCCCTCTCCCGCCGAAGGCGGTCCTTGAAGGCAAGGCCCTCGCGCACGCCTGGGTCGAGCGATACCCACTGGAGGCCTCCGCTCGGTACGAGATCGGCATCGCTGTGGACTGGGGGTGGAACCTCACCAGGTACGACGACCCTGCCGCCATGGTGAAGGGGATCATCGATGTGGTCGAGTTCGTCGAGGAGGACTTCGACGAGGAGGGTGGCGGGGGCCGAGGCGCACGGATCATCGACTACAAGACGTCGTGGCAAGCGGGGGCAAGCTCTCTCGACAACGTGCAGCAGAAGATCCAGCTGTGCCTCGTCGACGTAGCCTTCCGCGAGATGGACCTCGACTTCATCCAGGTCTGCATCGCGAACGTGCGGAAGCTCACCACCTACCGGGCCGACCCCATCTGGCTCGACGAAGATGGGAAGGCGCAGATCCAGGAGGCCCGGGAGGACATCCGTCTACTCTGTCGCGCCGCCCAGGTGGCTGAGCAGAACCCTGTCGCTCGACCCGGGAAGGGGTGCTTCCAGTGCGACTACACGAAGAGCTGCGACGAGGGCGCTCAGCACGCCACGAGGGTTCACGGGCTGGGGGACAAGGCTGACCTGGACGACGTCGGGGAGGCCTTCGCCTTCGCCGATGCCCTGAGGGCAGACCTGGTGGCCCTCGCCCGACAGGCGTGCTCTCACGGCTCCATTGCCTTGGAGAACGGAGACAGGGTCGGCTTCGAGAAGGTTGAGATCAAGCGGCCGGTCGACGGCGTCGAGGAGACACTGTGGGCGACCTGGGTCCACGAGAACGCCTCCTCCTTCGAGGCTGAGTTGAGCGCCGTCGAGAGTGTGGTCGTGAGCTTCCTGAAGGCCTCCAAGATGGGGGTGAAGCAGGTCAAGAGCCTCGTGAACAAGACCTTCGGAACGGCGCGCGGGAAGAGGCGCGAGGCCGTGATGGACAAGCGTGTGGCCTTGGAGATCCAGACCCTGGAGACGACCACCGTCTCGAAGTTCGGCGTGTGGAGGTCGGACGGCAGTTAGACTCGCCGGGTGATGCCGCGGGACGACTACCTCGAAGCGCTCGACGACCTGCGGGCCCTGGGGCTGCGCGTCGTCGTCCATGGCACGAGGGTGGTGGTCCGCAGCGGGAAGGAGCTTGTGGCAGAAGCCAACGAGGGCGGGCTGCAGCGGAGCGCCGAGGTGGTCCACCACGCTGCGATGAAGTGGTGCCTCGCCCGGTACAAGTTCCTCCTCGACGCCTATTGGGCGTGGGCTGGGGTCGCGGACAGCCCGCCAGAAGCCTGACTGAGCTACACTCCGCGCATGAACCCAGTCGACGCCCGCTCACTGAAGGCCTTCGCCAAGCTCACCGAGACCACGCCTGTTGGCGTGAACCTCCACGGGCCGACCGAAGCCTTCGGCGCCCTGATCGTCTC
>Ga0208012_1000297_pt1 | contig 18822 bp, 8 predicted proteins | sample 15BtaG_FD_184090 | JGI IMG/M metagenome (GOLD analysis project Ga0208012, IMG submission 184090) | Marine viral communities from the Subarctic Pacific Ocean - 15B_ETSP_OMZ_AT15312_CsCl metaG (SPAdes) (version 2) | ecosystem: Environmental > Aquatic > Marine > Oceanic | place: Pacific Ocean... | reverse complement strand
TCGTCATCTGTGTTAACAATTAATCCATAAAATTTTTGTCCAGACCACATTGGCTGTTGCATGTTATTTTTAACACTTATTGATGGAGACCCACAGGCGGTATGGTGAGTTGGATAGCTAACAAATGCACCGCTTCCGTTTGAGCCAGGAGCAATACACTCATGAGTTGTTCCATATACAAATTGTTGTTCTGTTGAAATAATGTCATAGTCACCGTTGTTGTAGGCCACAAAGACATCAGAACCCCTTACTGCTGGATATTGACCATGTAGGGTAACGTCAACAGCTTGGTCTGTTTTGCTACAAGCAGAATAGGTTTCAACATTTGCTCCATCCTCGTCTAGCTGAGTTGCCTCCTCATACATAATAGCATGTTGGGTTTCTCCTGGGTTAATATGACCCATCATTCTAACCTTAGTAATGGCAAATGGTGGAGCAGCAGTCCAAACAGCCCTGTTGTCATCCCACCTTACATCTAGAGGTCCAGCCTTCCATAGGTGAGGCTTAGCCAACCAGTCGTCAGCGAACTCCATCTCTTCACTACCTGTGGACCCTTTATTAGGGACAGGCTTGTTGTTGATGTCAAATCCCCATCCTACTAATACTAATGGGGCACGAAGACCGATAGCACGATACCACTGACTTGAACTGTAGTCAGAAGCAGCAATATTCATGTCAGCAGGGAATGTTCCATCACGAACAACATAATCAATATCATGACCGCTAGGGCCATTCATACTGACATTATCGGGGTTCATATTAGCCAACCAAGAGTCGTTCGGGTCCAAGAAAGGATTAAGGGTGTTACAGGTGATAGGCATGTGATGCTCACCCGACACAGGAGGAACCTGATAAGCTGAATAAAATTCTACATTTGTTGTGTCAATAGTTGACGTGTTGTTATATGGAGTACTATAGTCTGCAAAATAACTGTCGGATTTAGATGTACTGAATGGACGGAAAACCCCAGTAAACTCACAACCAGCCTTTTGTTTGTACTCGTCTATTCCGGTAGCGGCAATACCCGGTAGGGCCTTTTTCCAATCAGTGATAGCACCAAAGTCTCTTCTAAAGGAGGAGTTTCGATGGTCTTCCATTGTCTCAGCACCAAGCCAAGCATGTGAAGTCTGTCGGTTAAATGCATCTGGACGATTTAATTCTTTAGCCCATGCCTTAGCAAAGGATACAGGTTTACCCATGTTGTCACGACCAGAGAAATTACGAATAAATGCTCTCTGCACTTTCTGTTGGGCTGTACCCGAAGCTCTCAAAGCCTCAATCCTACGCCGACCAATGTCGTCAAATTTAGGGGTCCATGTTCTCATGCGATAGCTACAAGAAACTTCATCTTTTGCTACAGACACGTCGATATTAGTGACAGTAGGTCCACCAACTCTTAATAGCCGACCAAGACTGGTTACAGGGGAGCCAGGAACACTTACACTTCCACTTTCCACGGCAACAATATTGGTTACCTGACTTTCTACACCAATTGCTCCAGCACCATTCATTGTAGCAGTAGCACCGAAACCCCAGGGCGACATTGATGTGTCTCGTTGATAGTTTGTTTCTGATGCAGGACCGGCAGCTATTGTACTTACCCAAGGACCATATGAGAGTGTGGCACTACGTAGAGGAACGGCGGCACCGTCTGGAATAAGAGGAAGGATATTGAGTCCATGATGAGTGGTATCAATGGAGTACTTCTTTAATTGTTCCTTAGCAATTGTTACAGCATCGGCCTCTGCCTTTCCTCCCTCCACTAGTAAGGTAACCAATAAAGCTGCGTGCAAAGGAACATCTGGGTGTTCCTTAGTAGTAGAAATTGGTTGTTGAACAGTAACGACAGCCCTTGGGTCAGTTACATTAGAAGGGTCCATATATACAATGTTTTCAAAGTTAGCACGTAGGTATATTTCTTCATCATCAATCTTCCAAATATCATCTTGCGTTGCACGATTGAAATTAATCTTATCTCCACTTCCGTCATAGTGTAAGAAACAACTGATTCTTCCATCATCAACTCTGAAGAACTCAAGCCCTGACGAAGCGTTAGTAAGACCTAATACATCGGCATCAGTCCATGCCGCATCATTCTTAATCCAGTTAAGCTTTAATGTAAATGGCTGATTAGGGTCACTGGCAGCACAAGTAAATGGCATTTTAACCAGAAACTTCTTTCCAAGAAACTCGTCTGCTAACCCCTTAACAAAGTCATACCATTTTCTAATTGGGTCTATCTTGTCTTTTTCTAACGCCCATCCATGTATGTTTGTTGCTGGGTCTAATGCAGAAGCAAGAATGTCCATTGGTTTGGCCTTACTGCCAGCGTCAAGTGCAGCACGAGCAAAGTCGCCTAGTTTTAAACCAGCTAATTCTGTAAAACCAGACAATGCAGCAAACTCTGTGTCATGCACCACACCAACGTAAGCCAGCCAAGAAGAAAAGCTATCCCCTGCTGCCAATAGCTCAACTGCCTTAATTGCCAACCCACCTGGAAACTGAGCTTGTAAAGTGGTGTTATTTGCTTCAACTCCCCATGCTGTTATTGTCCCAACAGGGATAGTAACCGTATGGTTCATTCCAAGGCCTGTTCCAACAAGAGGAGAATTGGTGTCGTCAAGCCCCCAATACTGCCAGAGGTTATCTGTTCCGTCTCCTGCTGGAGATACAGTCTGGGTAATTTGCCATAAGTCTTGTCGGCTATCACCTACCAAGAAGGCATTGGTAACAGCTTCACGAAGTTCTACACCAGAACGGTGTTGCTTAGCACCTGATTCTGTGGCTTCAACATCTGTTACAAAATCACCAATAGTTCCATCATCAATACGTGTGTCAATGGCTGTATCGACACCTCCGTCTACGATGTAACCAGCTAAAGAAGTAGCCCCCGCAGAGTAGCCGCTAACAGTGCGAATTTTAATAAACGCCGCCACGCCCAATGGGTCTAAATGGCCGTCCGTATCGCTGTCTGTGGAACAAGCAGGCATACCTGGGAGGCCTGTCACATAGACAAGTTCAGCAAAGTAGTCCAAACCGGACGCTTCACAGACTTGAGAGATAATATCTAGAAGACTGGCACTATCACCAGACATCCTGAAGTATGAGTCTAGTATTGGAACTTCAGTTAAATCTACAAAGAAATTGTAGTCACGAAGTTGCACTCTGGCACCATATGAAGCACTCACAATAGGTATGGAGTTAATCATGGTGATAAGAGCAGTTCTTAACTGGTTCCACTGTAGACCGGCATCGTTCTCGTTGGCATTTCCAAATCCTACGGGAGCGGTATAGCCGAGAGCAGGGTCCATTCCTGTTGTTACGGTAGGACAGTTTGCCGGGTTGTTTTCAATATACCCATAAGCATTGAGTAGATTAGGAACACCGAATGTTTCTCCAGTGTAGTTATTGAGAATAACCTTTACACCACCAAGTATGGACATGGGGTCTGTAAGGGTTACATAGAAGAGAGTGCCTCCTGTAGCACTTTTTTGGCGTTCCCACGACTTGAGAATACCGCCGAACTCAAAGTCTCCGTATCGGAAATAGCATGGAGTACCTAATATAGGAGGGTTGAATGCGTCCACCTCCGTAGTTGTTTGCGGAGAACCACAGGCGTCGTAATAAAGCTTAGTCGTACCGTCACATTTATCTTCTGCTAGGGTAATTTCCATAGTTCCAGTATCACCATTCCATCCAATACGGGATGTATAGCGAACAATACTAGCACCAAGAAATTTGGTCTGAGTGAACGGACCTACAACATTTGTGGGAGGGCAAGCCATTTGTTTTCCTTATATTTTCCTATGGACATTCCTGCCATACCCAACTTACGTTTCGGGAATAGCGTCCTGTTTTTGGGTTCCAACTCTCGTCATCCTTCTCGACAAACTTTTGGTTTGCACTTTTAACATTTGTTAGGTGAGATGAAAAAGAGCTAATGACTGTGTCAACTTGTGTTCTGGGAGCTTGACCCATTATTAGGGTAACGCCAGCTTCCGTAGTTGGACAGCCTGTTGGTAATGGCATTAGTACATCTATAGAAACTGAACGTCTTCGCTCTGTTGTGGTGTTTATGTCCTGTAAGATTGGTCCCTCGCCTCTGCCAAGAATTGGGATTGAGGCAAAAACGTTGACTGTCTTATCCACATTTTGGTCACTGATTTCAATATTTTCAGTTAACGCACCAGAAATACAACTGCTTGGACGGTCGTCATATGTAAAATTATACGCCACAGTACCGTTAACGGGGTTTCTTTGGATTGAAAAGTCTGCGGCATCATTGTTAAGGGATAATCCACTGTATGCCTGACAACGATTAAAGAAGTCATCATTACCTGCTAGTGTAGTATATTTTGTATTTGCTGCTGTATACCTATCTGTAGTAACATCAAAGTAATCTGCTAGATTACGTGTTTCCATACCGGCAATGTTTCCTTCTATAGAAACAGATGTGGTTGGGGTATCAATACTACTTCTAGTAGAAACCGTAAAGTCTTCTAGTGCATCTCCGCTAGAGAGAATCCAGGTTTCGGTTACTTCATAGCTACCAGCCGCCTCGTTGGTGTTCTCACTTCGGGTGTGATTAAAACCACCGTAATAAGAGGGTAGATTTAGCCCCTGTGTTAGGTTAGCAAAATCAGTATCAAGACCAAGTCTTTCTCCAACCCATAGCTTTGCGTTCTCCCATGCTTCTCGTAGAAGGCCGGTTCCATCATAGTGGCGTTTACCAGTTGCGTTAATACTGTGAGTAAGACGGAATGCGTGTTCCGGCATTACATCTTCAGCAGCGTCGTTGAATTCCAAATTCCAAGTTTCGCTCACATCCCTAAGATAGAGTTCATCTGTAGCATCTAACTCTTGGAACCACTCGTTAGGATTACCTGCCCCAACATCCACATTGACATCAGAGGTGTCTGTGTCGTCAGAGGACACGGCTGGACCAATCATATTATCAGCCTCTAGGACAATAGCATAGTCCATGAATTGATACCATGAAATTTGGTCACCTTGAGGAAAGCTTAGGCTGCTAACACGAGGATAACAGAAAACAGCATCAGCTACAGTATTATCAACAGGAATTATCTCAAATTTCTTGCCTTCCTCAGCAAACAGGGCTCTCATCAACTCTTTCTTTTTGAGTAATGCACCCATTCTTTTATCATCTGCTCCATTAGATGGCTCAGATGAAGGACTGGTTCCCAACGTTGTGTGCCAAGCCGTACTGGATGGAGACCCTTGACATGGCAACATCTTCCCTGTGAGGGTAATGGTATACAAAGACCCCACCTTCTTGTCTCCAACCTTATCATATGTCTTTTCTATGGACACGAAAGGGGCAGGGATGATTAAATTACTGTCATATCTAATTGGCATTATTGTTCCTTTTATACATACGGGTTGGTTGCGGTTCCTGGGTTTTGTCCGTCTCGTAGGTTTTCACTTAAGTTATCAATTGCGGAGGTGACCTTAGAGTCAATCATGGCCTGAACGCCAGATGCAATCTGTGACACCCCAGCTTCACTAACTCCACCGTTGATATTAACGTTAACATCGAATGTTCCACCAAGGGTTAACTCTCCATTAAAGGCATTTAGAGCCGAAGAGAGGGTCTCTGCTGATGAACCGAATAGGTCAAACCCAGGTGATAATATCTGAGAGGCAGCACTAAATGTATTCATTGAGTTATTGAACGCCGAAGCTGCTTGCTGGAATGTGCTAATCGCGGCTATACTTGGACCGTCTAATGCGATGGAACCCCCACCTGTTGCATTAACCGGACCCCCATTTTGGAATCGTTGAACCCCACCACTACTAACAGCCCCACCTTTGTTGAAGCGGTTATTGAAGTTAGCAAGGTTACGAGGACCAATTGCGGCTGTGGCCTTTTTGTTAAGAACAAATTCACCTGGGGTGAGAAGTGCCCTTACGGTATCACTATTTCCAGTACCAGGAACACCTCCCCCAGAGTTTCTTCTAAGAGGATAAGCAGACCTTCTTTGAAATACAGACTTATTTCTCACGGCAGGAATCCCTGCTGCTCTGGCTTTATCAATGTCTTTTTGACTAATACCTAAGTTTTTAAGCATTCTATCTGAGGCACTCTTGGGTACTTTACCCTCTCTGGTAATAAAGTCTAACACCTTGGCTCTCATAGGGTTGTCTCTACCCTTCTTCAGAAATCCTCTTTCGTAGGATTCATTACCAAATGTCGAAGCTTGTGCAAAGAGAGAGTCTTGGGTATCATGACGGTTTAACCTCTTTTCTACCCCAGGGAATGCGGCACTTCCAAACCCTCCACCTTTCTGGTTTGTTCCTGTGTCCCCCTGAGAGAAACGGGCTTGCATTTGCCTTAGTTCTGCTGCCATCGCAGATTCTCCAGCCTTCTCTAGGTTAGCAATAGCTTTATTGATACCATGAAGATTGTGTTGTCCAATAGGGAGTCCAGCGGCACCACGTCTAGCAATTTGACGCAAGTAAAACCTGCCATTACTAATACCTGACATTCTAGCTTTGTTTCTGTCCGATTTAGCCTTAGCTGTTTCAATAGTCTTTTTCTTATCTGCGTCTTCTTTTGCATGAATAGCCTGAAAGTCTGCTACTGATTGAGGAGGCCCTTTGTCTCCCCTTTTTGGTCCAGGTCCAGAGTGGGGAACAATATCTTTAGAGATAAATGTTTTACCTGTATTTGCATATGTTGTTCTTTGTCGTCCATCTGGACCCACACTAATAATCTTATAACCAGTACCTTGAGTTCGAGCAGTAGCTCTACTTTCTGAAGTACCGCCAAAACCAGCGGCTCTTGCGGCTTCAACCCTTTCCTTAACTCTTTGAGCCCTCTCTTCTTTTTCTACAGCGGTTAACGCAGTTCCTCCTCCTCCTACTGTTCCTCCACCCGGTACGAAACCAGCCTTACGCATAGCTTTAACAGCAGCTATTCTATCAGCCTTGCTTGTTCCAAGAGGAAGACCTAGTCTTTTATTAATTACATCATTTGCAGCCTGTCTTTTTGCTGCAAATCTTTCTAATTTTGCTTTTCTGAGTTGAGCAGGAGACTGCCTAATACCATTAGCACGAGCAATTCTTCTATTATGAGTTGCTCTAATTTCAGCGTGTCTATCCGCTGATGCCCCAGCCAGCTTATCAGCTAAAACCTTGTCTGCTCTATTTTTCTTTATTTCGGCAGGGGTAAATCTTTTTCTAGGGCCTGTTCTATCTGGTGTTGAAACAGTAGGAAGATAGGCTTCAATATCAGAGGCGGGAAGACCTGAGCGAACAGGACTTAAAGCTGGAGGAGTAGTAGGGCTTGGACCTGGAGGAGAAAGTGCTGCCTTTCTGTCGGCCTCTGCTTTTCTCTTTTTTCTTTCTTCTGCTAGTGCTGCCGCTCTTAATCTAGCTGCTCCTGCTCCAGGCACAGATGTATCTCTTGATGCTGACCTTGCCTTTGCTTCGTCAGTTTTGTTTTTCTCTATGTACGTAAGCCTTTTTCGTTGTGCGTATGCCTTTCCTACATCAGCACCTCCTCTAGCTACCTCATATGCATTCTGTTCTTCAAAAGTGATTCCTCTTGCCTTTGCTCGTTCTAATCTTTGGTCTACTATTGAATGAGGCTGACCCAGTGAGTCAAATCTGTCTCTTTGTTTCTTAATTATATCACCGACCCTCTTATTGCGGTCGCTTGAGCTTTCCCCTGGTCTTAGGGCCATTACAGCAGGGTTGATATTTCCATATTCATCAATTTCCTCAATTTCTTCAACTGGTCCACCAGTAGCAAACTTCTGAACTGGACCGCCTTTATTCATACCAAACACAGCAGGGGTTCTGGCCAAACGACGACCTCTTCTTTTGCCTCTATGTGATTTTCTAAGCAATGAAGAAATGTAATCTTCCTCATCCTCATCTTTACCAACTGGTCCACCCTTAGCGAACTTCTGAATCTTCCCACTGTTTATAGCCGCCAAGAGACCATAATTTCTACGGGTGGCCCCCTTGTTAATAACAAACTCACCAGGGGTAAGCATAGCAGGAACAGTATCGGTATTACCAACGCCAGGGATGGTTCCTCCACTGTTTTTACTTACTGACACACCAGGGTGTATAGCTGACCCAGGAGCCTTTGCTTTTCTTGCTGCGTCTAGGTCGTTAAGCTTTTTGAGGGTATCCTTTAAGATTTTTAATTGGACATCAGCGTCTCTCACTTGGTTTTGTAATGCAGTAAAGTTAGTTCCCTTAACTGCCTTAGTTAGTTCAATAAATGACTTTCTGGCCTCTATGGATTCTTTAGAGCCTCCTGTTAATGTGAGAGCGTTCTTTTCTCCAAACGTTGACTTCAGTGCTTCTATTGCATCTTTACGTGCTTCTACAGAACTTACTGACAAATCCTTTGCAACTGATTGAGTAGTTTGCTCAAATGCTTGAGTAGCAAGGTTAGAGAATTTATCAAAAAGGTTCTCGTTAAGTATGTCTTTCTGACCAGAACCCCCTATCTGCTTAAACAAGTTTGCTATTGGTATATCTTTCCCGGTAATTCCAGGCCCCCTGGCGTCTACTTTACTACTGCTAAATACATCTAGGGCGTCACTTCTTTGTTCTTTTCTAAGTTCAAACCCAGAACGAGCCTCTCTTTTGTCTAATTGTTTCCCAACAGCCTTTCGTTCGGCTGTTTGTAGGTCATCTCCCGCCCTAATAAATGCTTGCATGTCTCGGATAATCTCTTGACCAGCTTCAGAAGTTCGCTGAAAACCCCCTCTTATCTCTACTCCCTTAGTGAAGGTAGTTCTAGCACTACCTGCTCTCCTTGCTTCTAAATCAACATTGCTTAGGTCTACCTTTTCTGAGATAGCCGAGACGCTTCTGATATTTTCATCACTAGGACTAAGAACAAAAGCACCGAACGCCCTTTCCAATTCGTCTAGTTTAGTTTGGGCACCAAGACGGGCTGTTTTCTGAGAATCAATCTTTCCTTGAACCCTATCTCTATCTGTAGAGATTATGGCATTCTCAATCCTGTTTGTGTTTTCTCTTAATGCAGCGGTAATAAGATTATTAGAAAGAGAACTTTGTTGGATTAGTGCAGCCTGTAGAGCGACGGAGGCAGCAACTTGTCTGTTGCCATCTTCCTTAAATTGATTAATAAGGTCTTTCTCTTTTTTGTCGGGGTCAAAAGTACCATTGTTCAAAAGAGCCTTTTCAAGGTCGGGGGTTCCTACAAACCCAGGCCCCGCTCTGAATTGTTGCCTAACGAGGTGTTGAGATAGTTCTTTACCAGTACGTGTTTTTCCTGTGGCGTCTTTTCCAAATACTGGAGCTTGTAAGTCAGAGGCTCTCTTTAAAAATGATGCAACGTCTGCTTTTTGAGAATCATGCAGGACATTTATACTACCAGCGGCTTCGACTCTAGCAATGTTGGCTATTGTTCTAACGAACTTTAACTGAGAAGACTTGTCTCCGAAAGCAACCTCTGTGGCAATATCTCCACGAAGCTCTCTATCTTTTTGTACTTTAGCAAGTTCAGACTGGATAGCTGCGGTCTCTTCGGTAGCGGTGGTTAGGTTAACCAGAGCTTGACGCAGGCCACCAATCTTCTTATTGAGACTGGAGAATTCTGTATTTAACTTGTTTCGTTTATCGGTGTCACCCTCGCCCCTCAAGGCTTTTTGGATTTCTGACTGTCTCCTGAGGTTTTTATTTAACTCTGCACCAATAGCCTTAGGGTTTAGTGCAATAGCAGGGTCTCCAGTTAGAGGAGCCTGCCTATTGGTTAAACCTGTGGTCGCCTGAGCAATAGTAATTCTTTTGTCTTGTAGTTCTGTCAAGGCTTTGAGGTTAGCAAATTGCTTTTTGGCTATACCAGATGTTTGCTGTGCTATCTTAAGCTCAAGTTGTGCCCGACTATTAAGGGCACTGGCTATGCTTTTTTCATTGGCTGCAAGAGCAGCCGTTATACGCTCTAGGGTAGCATTGAAATTACCACCTGTCTTACCAAGGATGTCATTGGCGACCTTGCTGGAATCAGTTACAATATCTCTTCTGAGTTGAGCAACAGCCGTACCGCCACCCGAGGCTGTTTTTGCCTCTAGGATATTCACAATGGCGTTAATGTCTTTCTTATCAATACCTGCGGTATCTCCAAGTTCTTCCCGTAATGTCCTAGAGAAGTTTTCGGTATTAAAACCGCTTTTAGCAACGGCGTTTTCTAGAATACCAGCAAGACCTCTCTGAAGAGTAGCTTCGCTCTTTGCAAATCTTGCAATGTCTGACGAACCCGCTCCGAACCCGGTTGTTACAGAACTAAGTGCCTTATCTAACGCCCCTGGCTGAAGGAAGCCTCCTCTTGCAGCGGTGCCAAAGACCCTTGACCTATTAGAGCTTCCACCTGGAGTAGCGAATGACCCATTAGCCCCAGCAATAACAGAAGCCAGTGACGGACCTAAATCCTTAATAGACTGATTAGCAAAGTCTACAGAATCAGAGAAGTCCTTCATAAAGTTCTTGGCTCTCTCTAGTTCATTAAGAGAAGCCGCTGCTTTTCTAGCGGTTTCAGCAACCAAGAGGGTTTCCCTCTGCAATATTCTGAAACCAGCTAATACTTCATCAAAGGTTACTCCTTCAATTTGTGCTTGTGCCTCAAGAAGTTTTTTTCCGGCTCCATCAAAGCTTTCTAAGAAAGTGTTTATTGTTGCATCTAATACGCCCGCCCTGAGTTCTCCCTTTTTTGCACCGCTAATATCCACCCCTAGAAAAGAAGATGCCGCTCTCGATTGTAGCTCTTGTCTGGAGTCCAGAATCGTTCCTAGTTGCTGAATTAAGGTTTGTTCAAACTGAGCCCGGTTTTCAGAGCTTGCCTCATTATTAATCTTGTTTTGTAAATTAGCAATGCTATTAGTTATGCCAGATATACTATTGTCGAATGTAGAAAGACCAGAACTAAACTTAGTGACATTCTTTTCCAATTCTTCTGATGCTTTAGTAAATTGCTGATTACGGAACTGAGCATTCATCTTTATGAGTTGTGCGTCTGCCTGGAATGCAGCAACAGATAACCCCCCAAGGGCACCAACTGTTGCACCTACTGCAATACCAAGGGGGCCACCGACAGCACCAACAGATGCTCCCACAGCAAGGCCTCCAATACCACCAGCGGCAGCACCTATCCCTGCGGACTTAAGAGCACCTCCTCTTTGTACTTTCTTGATTGCATCAGAGGCTTCTTTTCTTGATGTTGCCTCAGTTAGGGCTTCGCGACCAGCAGCTTCAATACTACTACCTAAAGTAATCATTGCAGAAGTAACAACGGATAGCCCAAGAGCAAATCCAGTCATTTTATTGGTAGCTAGTGTTGCAGCCTGTGCATTCTTTTGTTGTTGGTTAGAAAGACCATGTAAAGATGAGAACGATTGTCCAGCGGTAGCTGCGGCCAACCCACCCCCTCCTCTAGAAGGTGAAACAGAAGGTGTTCCTAATCTGGTCTGTCGCTGTCTCTGTGCAACAATAACCCTTCTTAAGTCGGCCACCCCGGTATTTCCACCAACAGGTCCGCCACCCATTCCCAATGCAGCATTAACAGCAGAGGCAGAACGAGGAGTAACTGCGGATTGTGATACGTCAGCAACAGCGGCTTGTCTAGAAGCAGAAGCTTCTGTATTATTGGCACTAGCAGCATTTCTTGAAGCAGCAGCTTGAGAATTGTCGGCTTGAGCCGCTTGGTTAGAAGCAGCAGTAGTAGTAGTTAACGCACTATGCAAACCATTCATTGCACCATTGATTAACGCAAAGGTTATTCCAAATTGAGCAATTCTATTAACAAACTTCTGGGTTTCTTTGTTAAATCCAGCTAGTCCAGAGGTAAGCTGTAGTAGTAACGCACCAGTAAGAACACCTCCATTAAGAGCCCCTCCTCTGCTTGCGTTTAAAAAACCTTGTCCAGCAGCTTTAGCTCGACCACCAAAACCGCCCGAACTTCTTCTTGAAGCAGACGCTCTTTGAGCCTGAGAGTTTCTATTAATAGCCTGAGTATTATTATTAAGAGCCTGATTTTGAGAACTAGAGGAAGCACCTCCGGTGACTGCCCCTCCAGCGGCCCCTCCTCCAACAGCGGTTCTTAAAAAGGAACTTCCTACAGTTGCTAAACCAGGGAGAATCTTAGCGGCTCCTACTGTAGCAAGCAGAGGAAGAACGTCCTTAAGGGCACCAGTAACCTTAACCATAGCACTTGCTATTCCAAGCATTGCTTTTATGGTTCCCTGGAAGGTTGCTGTTTCACTCATAGAACGAACCATAGCAAGGAACTCTTCCTTGACAATCTTAGCTTGTTGACCTACTCCCTGTAATGCCTTAGCTTGGTCTTCTGCAAGGCTTCCTTGTGACTGTTGAATAACAGCTAATGCTTGTGTTGTTTTACCAAATTGTTGGATAAGAGGAATAACCTTGGAGACCTGACGGAAACCACCAAGTTCTTCGATAACCTGTGAGAATCGCGGGTCTGTAGACTCTAAGCCCTTAAGGGCATTATTTAGTCGTTTAATGGCTTCCAAGGGACCAACGAATTGTCCCTCTGCGTTTTGTAGCTCTACACCCATTTCCTTAAGGAATGAGATAGTACGTGGACGCTGGATACGTGTAAAGATAGTACGGAAACCAGTAGCGATGGTCTCGGCACTTTCACGAGTAGTAGAACGCACAGATGTGAACAAAGCAATAAGTTCTTCAACTTGGCCACCAGCAGCGGCGAATGCACCACCAGCACGTCGGACGGCAACAATAAGGTCACCAGATTCTACAGCGAACTTTCCGGCTACAGAGTTGATAGCATCAAATTTTCTTTCGAGGTCGTCTACCCCACCGCCAAACTGAGCAAGTACAGCCGTAGCACCTTCCGCAGTTTTCTCAATATCATCAAACGTAGCAGACAACGTAGTCTTAGCTAATACATTAAGAGCGACTGTGGTGTCTCTAGCATTAAGACCAGTTTGAGACAGAATACGAGACACTTTAACTAAGTCGGTAGATGACGCACCTAATGACGTACTTAGATTTGTGATAGAGTTGGTGAGAACCCTAAGATTGTCAACACTTCTCTGGGTAACCTGAGATACCTTAATCAATTCCCTCTCAAAGTTAATCGCTTCGGTAACACCTGTACGAATAGCCTGAGTTAATTTGATAAGGGCACCAGCAGCAACGGAGAAGGCAATAAAACGACGAGCAGCTAAACCAGCTTGTTCACCGAAGTTTTTAACTCCCTTGGCAGCGGCAGTAGTTTGTCTGCTAACAGTACCCATGTTCTTAGCAAGGGAGGCAGCAGGAGTATTGACAGTTCTAACAGTAGCGGAGGTAGTCTTGGCAGCATTAGAAAACCTAGACATAGAAGAGGAAGCGGCGACACTTTGTGTATTTACTAAACTAAGAGATTTAGATATACTTGTTAGTCTTTTGTCTGTAGTGGCAAGGCTAGAATTAGCACCCTTGCTAACTGAAATGTCAACAACAGCCTTGATGTTTTGTAATCGGGCCTTGATTTCTTTCGCAACCTTCGTAGCATTACCTGCTCTTAGTTGAACGTTAGCGACGATATTAAATTGTTTTTGTGCCATTTGTTACCTATAAAAAGTGACCGTATCACTGAGCAGATTATTTCCACCCAGTGATACAATCATTACCTTTATGTTTTTTGAAGTTCAGTTACTTCTGCATCATCATCTAATTTATCATTAACTAGATTACGTTTTGCCTCATCATATTCTACCTCGGAAGACTCTTCTTTGTCCTGCTTTTTCTTAGGTCGGCCCCTCTTTTTCTTAGGTGCTGCCTTTTTTTGGTTAGGTGGGACAATTGGATTACCGTCATCGTCGTAGAAAACAGCATCTTCTGCAATTTCTAAGTTACCTTCTTCATCAAGAGGCTTGCCTTCTTCGTCCACAAGCTGACCCTCAGCGTTAACCCACTGACCAACCTCATTGATTAGCTTACCCTCTTCATCAATTAGGTTACCGTCTTTGTCAACAAGCTGAAAGTTGTCGTTTACAAAACCCCAAGTTTTCAGGAACTTGTTCTCTGGTAACGACCCCAGGAAGTCAGCATCTAGGCCATTATTTAATTGACTGAAAATAGCAGCCGCCTGGAACGCCCAAGGTTCCTCACTTCTATTAATGTAGTCGTCAACATCAACAAAGATATTAGCCCCAGTCTTATTATCTACAACACAACGAGAGACCAGGAAGTTAAACCTCTCTTGCTCGGCAACTCCCTCTGCGGAGTTCTGTTCGAGTGCATTCCTTTCGGCTAAAAGAATCTGTAGCTGGATACGAGCGATTTTCATATCCTTAACAGCAATATCCCAACCTTCGGTCAGTTTAATTTTACCATGAGCCAATGCCTCTTCTCCGTCACGAAGTCGGACGATAAGTGCATCATACTGTTGTTGTCTATCTTCATCCCACAGGCCTTGTTCAATGATATAATCATTAAGCTTCTTCTGGAGAAGACATCCGTTTTTAAGTGCATTACTCCAGGCACGTTGATAGTGCATGTGTGCAGCATTAGAAATTGGGCTAGTTGGACGAATTACGGCTAGTTCTACAGTTTCACCATTGATGTCCGCTTTGAATACTCTCTTATTTTCCTGAGTCATGACTTGTGTTTCCTTGTGTGTTTAGTTCGAATGTTTCTGGGAGGTTACACCCCATTCCTTTAGTTGATACGTTCATCTGGAATCGGTCCCAGTGAATAGTATTACGGTCTAGTTCCTGGTTGAAAAACATAAGCTGTTCGCCTGCTTTATCCAGTATCTCTTTTCTGAGGTTATTCCATATCTTACGAAACTCCTCTTGTTCTTCTGTTCTCTTGTGTCTCGGGACATCATGTCCCCACAGAAAACCTAGCTGTTCTTCACATGAGATTACAGCACCAATAGAAGCAGACTTTAACCTCTTCTCGGCAATATCCTTCAATCTCTTACGTGAGTCTTCACGCCACTTTTCCTCCCTCAGCTTTTTAGCTTTCTCCCTCATAGCCTTAAACTGTAGGCTACTTAGTTCATTATTGTCCATTATCTTCTTCCTTTCTTGCTTCCGGCAACATGCTGCCTATACTGCTGCATTGCCTCAGACTGAATCTTTAATCTAGAGTCAGACATGTGTTGTTCTTGAACAGTTCCTTGTTGCTTAATTTGTGACATCCTTTGTTTCTTAGCAAACTTAGCTTCTGGTGTCATCATATCAGAAACTCGTTGAATGTCCTTGACATCCTCAACCATGACAAAGACCTCATCTGCACCCTGAGCCTTATCAACATTCTTCTCACCAAACTTCTTCTTGCGTTCACTCTCGTTTTTACGACTCTGAACAATCAGCCACCCATCTAATATGTCAGCCTCAGCAATAAGCTCGTCAGGAGGACACTCAGGGTGTTCATAAACGTTTTCGTAAATCCTTGACCACATAATAGCAATACGCTGCAATTCACTTAGTTTCGACGCTGGATGGCCGAACAGGCTTCCTTCCACCTTTGCTGCGTTCCAGTAGCCTTTCCAAGGCTCGTGTGTTACCATATCTCTAAGGTCTTCTTCTGTAGGGATTGACTGGTAATAAGCAGAAACAATCTTACGGAGGAACCCATCGTCGGCTTTATGGATACTCTCTCGGTTAAACAGCTTATTTCCATGTTCGTCATAAGTACTCATACCTATGACATACTTTTTTCTAACTAACTCAGCGATTCCTTCGCATGTGGTATCCTTATACTCAGTTTTCTTCATTAGTAGAGTACCATGCTGAGTCTTCTTGTTTTGCAGGTTCTTCGCTATGTTCTCTCGCTTCTTAAACTTATAGAAAGCGTCATATAGACCAACCTTGAGTTCTTCTATTTCTTTGGGTATCTTCTCAAGTAAAGAGGAATCGAACTTATTCCACCCCCCTTGAATCCTTGTCATCTCGGCTAACATCTCTTGTTCTGTTAGTACTTCTTGCAGTTCTGCTTTTCTGTAGGTCTCTTCGTACATCGCCTTGGACTCAAAAATATTAATAGGGTCAGCAGGGTGAATAAAATACATCTTACTGTTAATCATACAAGGGATAACCCCAGATAGAATAACAGCCACCATTGCCTCTCTATTAATGTCCTTACTCATTACCCCTGAGACCTTCTATAATGGAGTCTCGACCAACTATCTCATTTCGCAACGATTCAACTTCCTTTTGGAGAGAACTGTTGTCTTGGAGAAGAACCCTTCGTTGCTCATCTAATTGTCTTGTGATGGCTTTAGCATTATCTTCTAATGAGATAAAACGATGGTGGGATTCGAGGACTAGAGAACCGATTAACTTACATATGTCGTCGTGCTTCATTATGCCACCCATGGGCATATTTTCGGCGTCTACTGCATTAATTGGTTGCTGTTGTTGCACATGAAGATTAGAAGCCGGTCCTCCTTGTTCTGGGGACGCTGGCTGTTGTGCTAGAATGTTTTGGAGTTGTTCCATTGGGTCTGTCATTACGCATTTCCTTGTATAAGTTCCTAGTTCCTAAAATCATCATCCTGCGAGAAAAAGAAGGCAGGGGTCCGAAGACCCCCACCTTGTCTTAGCCTCAATTAAGCACCGACCAAATATCCAGGTGTGAAGCTGGCATTACCCCAGTTGGGGTCTGAAGGATGGAAGACACTAAAGTCATTAAAGTTAGAGTATGTGTACGTGACTTCTACGTTACCACCACCAGCGTCACCGCCGGTTACACCAACTGTTGAAAGCTTATTCTTACAACCTAGGTCGAGGTTCAAACCTTCACACATGTGAAGACGAATTGCTCGGTCTGTTAGGTTAGAACCACCACAAGGTGGGTCAGAGAAAAGACCTTCTTCTGTTACGGAAACCAAGTCACCACTTGTAGAGATGACGCCGATTTCAGTTGTTACTTCAATTGGGAAGTTAACGAACTTGCTATAAGCAGTTCGACGACCAAGTTCAAACAAGTCTTCACGTCCAAGGTCAACCGTGGATGAGAAGTTCTGAACGTGGGCACCATATTGAAGGTTGCCATCGCGGTCATTTGTACCGGAAGCAGAAATACCATAAATATCCTGTGGAAGAACTGTTCCTTGACCGGAAGCAGCACTTGCACAACCTTCTGTAGCGGCTGCATCAGTAGAGTATTCAAACAATACATCTTCACGACGGTTAACACCACCAGAACCAGTGATACTTAGAGGGTTGTCATTGTCAGTAAATGGTGTGGTATTTGCGTAGGTAGCATTAGACGTACCTGCGATAAGACCAACCCAAACCTTATGGTTACCAACCAATGACATAGTTTCTGTTGCGTTACCATCAACACTGACGGAATAACCAACAGAAGAAACGAATAGTCCAGACATCTGAACTTCTGCACCGGGGGCACCCTCAGCTTGGTCATTAGTATCAGGGTAGATACTAACTGCTAGTTGGCACGAAGCCTTAGAACGACCCACCAAAGACGCTGATGTTGCCAACTGAGTAGCAAGCGTATAAAGTGGTGCGTAACCATCGAGTACTTTTTCCAGTGAGATTTCAACGTCTGGTACACCTTCTACGTTTTCGTAGATACCAATTTGACCGATTTCGAACACCTGCTCCAGATTAAAAGTGGTCGTCATTCCAAGAGTTTGGAGACCACGGAGCGTCGTGTACGTAGTAGAGCCCAACGGGGCAATACCGGCCTTTTGTGTGGCGTAGAATATACGAGTATTGGCCACTGCACACTCTCCTTTTGTTTTGAGTAATTATTGCTGTTAATGCAAGCTAGTTTGAGGCTAAGTTCGCTATTCTATTATACGCCAGAACTATGTTATGGCTGTGAAAGTGGTCCGTACAATAGCACGATGCAGCCAATTATTAATCGGCGGCAGCTTTTGTATGGATGTATTAGCAAATACACCCTTTTCAGCCCTAAAGTCTGTGATAATAGTTGGATAGGTACTTGGGCTTGTCACTAGCTCGCCCTGGTAATTGAGGTCATGGGGGAACCCAGAATCCTCACGTAAGGCATCTGTATCAACAAGGTATATAGCCTTGTCGTCCTGTGCCTCTAGTTTGTCGCTGATAGCCTTGACATCTGATTTGTTATCAGCAAATATATGAAATAGGACATCTTGGAACCTCCACTTTGAAACTCCATTTCCAAGTTCATAAGGCTGTGAAGCCTTCCTGTCAACAAGTTCAATACCAACGACAGGTAATTGTCTACGTGTTTCTGCAAGCTGGCTATATCTACCACTTGTGAAAGAAGCCAGAAATTCTGCTTCGTCAACCCTGAACATGTCAAACATTAGTTCTTGGAACCAAGGTAGTTCAGCAGAAACAAAACTGGGAGTTCTAAAAGCAAAGTTGGCTTCGACATCATCACTGTTATTAATGACACTATCAAAAACAACTCGACCACGAGGGTAGTCAATCCGGTGTCCATATGTCGCGTCCCCCGTAGTCTTCAAAGAGCCATTGACATAAATTTGTGCAACTTGAGGAGTTCCGCCCTGAGCCAACCCTGTTTCCCAAACCCAGTCGGATGCAAAAGATTGGTATGTTCTACCGTCAGTATAGTTCTCATCTTTAGCCCTAACTAATTGATATAGCGGGGTAGCATCTTGTACAAAGGTTGTTGATGGAGAAGTGCGTGTAACATTAACATAACCATAGATTTCCAAAAAGGCCCACTTTAACCAGCGAGTGAGACTTTCTTCTATTTGGTTTCCAAGGCTGTCTGCACGCCATTTAGTGGCGATTCCCTTAAGTGTTAGGTGGTCATCTGATGCCATTACTGCGTTACTCCCTTAAGTATCTCTTTGGTTATTGT
>Ga0208012_1000295_pt1 | contig 18862 bp, 20 predicted proteins | sample 15BtaG_FD_184090 | JGI IMG/M metagenome (GOLD analysis project Ga0208012, IMG submission 184090) | Marine viral communities from the Subarctic Pacific Ocean - 15B_ETSP_OMZ_AT15312_CsCl metaG (SPAdes) (version 2) | ecosystem: Environmental > Aquatic > Marine > Oceanic | place: Pacific Ocean... | reverse complement strand
TTCTGTTCCCACTCCGGTCAATGGCTCTGGCGGCTCAACACCCAAGAGCGATAACTTCTCGGCATATCCCACTTGGTCAAAATTGATGGCGAATACTCAAGCCCGTTCTCTCATCCTCATGTTCTCCGATGCGAAAGCCGACCCCGATACGGGGTTCGCCAAGCGTGGTCGAGCATTATTCGACATCACATGGGAGAAGGTGTCAATCGGAACTGGTGGAACAATTGAAAATATCGCTCGACAAACATGGACTGACGGCGATACTTGGTGGAGTGGCGCACGAATCTCATATTGGTATCAAGAGTCTGGTCAAAGAGCAATCCCAATCACCTATGGTTCATACCCAGATTGTCGAATGTCATATGCAAATCTCCCTCGCTCTCTCCCGTTCTTAATCAATGAATATGGAACACCTGCTCTAAGCGACTCGGCTCGCATCTCGTCTGGATTCCCAACCATCCAACCGATAATCACAGCCAAGTCAATGTCAAAAGCAACCCCCGACCTCGTTGACAACGACACCAGAATCACGGATGCGTGGGTGGGGATTCGCAATTCTCATGTGAAATTGACTCGGTTCGTTCCAACCACAATTGGATTTGCTGACTTTGGTTCTGGTGCGAATCCATTCCAAGAACTCGGCTGGTCAGGCTGGTCATTCCCACGAGGCTTATTCGACCCAATATCCTATGGAGATAACCAAACATTCTTCTCCGATGCACCAGAATCACTTGATGCAAGTCCACTCGTTGGTGGAGTCATTACTCCTACCGAGCAAGCAATTTTCAAAGGATTCGGAGATGTCGCAGATGATTCGGATAGTGCTGGCGCAAATCTCTGGGCTCCAAATGTGGGTCGCTTTGTCGACTTGCGTGGAGTATCATTCCCAACCACGCTTGATTCGATGATAGTGTATAAATTGGGAACTGGACCCCACGAACGCATCTTCGCACCTGTGAGTGTGTCGAGCGTGGCCGACATTGTGGCGGCGATTCTCGACCCATTATTGAGCGATTGGTCAACCATCTATGAAAGCCAATATCAAGCATCTGATGGCAGGGCTTTGCGAGAAGAACCAACAAACTATCTGGTTCGGACTTGGGACCCAAATCTCCCACCGCCACTCGAAGCAATAGGGGCGATGGAATGGACATCATTGACTGTCGGTGGTCGGGTGTTCTCTTGGGGGAGTGCGGAGGTTCAAGGTCATCGGTTGATGCGTGGTCGGGTTGGTGGTTGGTCGCATCACGGACCCCTGCATTATGGAATCTCAACCAAAATGCACCCATATCGAGTCGACCGAGTATTCAAACAAGTTCACGGTGGAGTCGGCTACAACATTCCAATTCATTTGTTAATTCCACCAGCCGTGAGTGTTCGAGCGAGAGCCGGTGGAAAGAACGCCATTGAACTTGAGATGGAGACTCCATTCCACCGAACCGACAACATTCATCTGCTGGGAGCATCACAATTCAACACAGGATTTGAACTCGGTGGAGAATCGCCACCGGATGCGGCTCGACCTGTGGCCGGTCAATACTTCTTGAGAACGAACCTATGGGATAAGCCCACTTGGGGTTCGGGTGGTGTGTCAGGGGCGCAAATTGCACCAATGGACACCATTGGAACAAGAGTTCACGGACCCATCGTGAGTGGCTCATTCGGTCTTGAGGCGTTTTGGTCTGACCATCCGACTGACCACTTTCACGCTTCGGCCATGCCGATTCTCCCCAATTCCGATTATGACTTGGCGATGATTGAATCCAGTCGATATTCACCATTGATGTTGGCGAGAGTCAACGAGATTCATGAACTCGATGTGTTGGCTTTGTCCGAGCAATTACAATCGAGTGTTGATGTTCATGTGTCGCAGACGGCGAAGCCGATGTGGGATTCTGGTTCAATCGCTTCGGCGGTCGGGATGGGATTCCAAGACCCGAAGGGGGTGTATATGATTCAACGGCAATCGAATATGGATGGCAACGATATGTCAGGCCCAGCAGTAATGGCCGGTGGGTCAGGCCCACAGAATCTCGGAATGGGTCAACGACAATTGCGAACACCAGACGGCACACTCCATCAATTCTTCATCCGCCGTTCTTGCCAATCAGGTTCAGACAATTTGCCACAATGGACTCACATCAAGAAGCCACTTCACGGAGATTTGTTTTGGAATAAGAAGGCGATGAAACCACAAAATGAATCCGCTGTGTTCGGAGGATTGGATGAAGTCGGCCCCTTATTGAACTCGATAGGAGCAGGTCTCACGACCCCAGCAGAATATCACAAAGGCCGAGTGATGGGTGCGGCATTTGCATCGGATTCGGCGGGAACGATTCATGCAATTCTCGAATATCATGCGAATCCAGACGATACGGCAAACCATCGAGCGCACAGATTCTATTATCACAAAGCGGTTCGCACATCACCCTCTCAAAACCCCGACCCCATTTATGATTGGGACTGGTCAATCCACACACCTGTGTTGCTTCAAGGCGGGGCGACATACACCGGACTTGAGGCTGGTGGAACAATGTGGGATATGCGACACCCATCACTTGTGATAGATGGGAATGACCGACTTCATTTGTCGTTCGTTCAACCAATGTCTCATGTTGGTTCAACGGGATTGCCACAGAACAATCGAATATACTACACATCAAAACTCGCTGGCGAAGATTCATTCCCAACATTCACTCCTATCGACAACGCAGAATTGCAGGGGCGACCTGACGATAATCGGTATCAAGTGGTGAATGGTCTCATTGTGGATGCGGCAGAGACCGACCTCAATCAACCTGCATCGGGTCCACATTATACAACATACAATGATTGTCCGAAGGTTGTGTTGAGAGGCGACAACATTCCTGTGGTGTTCTATCGTGGATTGCCAATTCAATCGTTCGCCGATGCCAGTCGAAACTATGATGCAATATACTGCAACATCGGCCAATCACCAAATCGAATCAGCGACCCATCTGGTCGATTCGCATTTGATACAACCAAGTGCTTTCATGTGGTCGGACTCCCACCAGATTCAAAGAATCCAATGGAGACGAAAGATGTGGTCTATTATGATGCCATCATTGATGAAAGGGATAGGGCAATTGTGTTGTCCATCAAAGACGATAGGGAGTCCTCTCCCGTTGCCTATGCGCCACGCCAGACGCTCATCTCGGTGTTTGATACTCGCAAGACCCTTGCGGAACAATACACCAGCACAGATGGTCTTGGAGCGCACATCACACTATGGCGGGGTCCTGTGTATGATGGAGTGTCAGAACTCCGCAAAACCAATCCCAATTATCGAGACATCTCGCTCACTACTGACGGCAAAGGGAATATCCACATTGTCATGTCATTCACGATGATTGGCTCGGATGATGGGAGATTCGGAGAAGTCTATCGAGATGCGACAGTTCCGAAGGCTCGCCAATCCGCACTATCCCCACTCATTTGGGCGGCAACACCAACAGGGGATGAAACCGCTGCATCCGAAGTTCCATACATTGGTGGGTTCATCAAACCCGCCGAATCCCCGAACTGGACAAAAAGTATCACTCCGCCAATTACTCCATACATGGACTCTTCGGTCGGGAGTGAACATCAACATCTCGTGCATTGTTGGGTTCCATCAATCGAGTTCGATACTACCGCCAACACTCTTAGGTCGGTGAACATTCGATGGTTATCTGTTCCTTCTCTTCGATGGGATGAAGTCAACAATACTTGGAGTCCAGTCGGTTCGGCTCAAACGATGGCCGGTGAAGAGGACTTTCCACATCACAGCCCACAATTGAGATTCCAACGGTTCTGGGGATATGACGCATCCGAGATTGACTTGAGATGGTTCACCAACGAACTGGCGTGGTATCGAACCAACACCAAAGGCGCAGAAGTATTCTATCCATCTGCTGGCGGAATCCAAATGGAACTCGGAACTTCGATTGATGGTGGCGGCGAAGGTTTGGCCGGTTATCCTGAAGGTTGAAGTCTAAACCCCAAAGGGGTTTAGACTTGGAGAATGAGCCGATATTGAGTTCGATAACTGTGTCGACCAGAAGAGTCGGAACAAAACCATTGAGATTCAGAAGGTATTATAAGGGTCAACCCCCACCGAAGTTATATGAGCAACCAACCGAAGTGGTTCACTTCTGCAAAGGCGGAGAGAGATTGGCATAAAGCAAACTCGAACAACGATGAGAACCCCAACAAAAACTGGTGCGCTTTGAAAGTCGCAGAAGCGATGGGTGTGGCTGATAATGTCCGATTCCTTCACACTCTCCCAGATTTGAAGAGAGCATTGATGACCGAGTTCTCCGTTCGCTCTCGCAAGTCTGCGTTCAAAGCAAAGTCCGTTTCACAATTCAAGAATGCAATCGCCGACCGAGCCGTTGAAGCAGGTTTGGTTGGATTTGTTGTCGCAGTAAAAGGCCATGTCCTTCTTCTAAACAAATCTGGTGAAGTCGTTGTTGATACAGACCCACGAGTCAGAGACCGCCGACCAGTTCAAAGCATTCACGGCTTGTTCTGGAAAAGGTAATCGCAGAGCCTTTTTGATGAGTCGGCCAGTCAAAAAACACCCTTTTGAGGGGTTAAAACCATTGATATTGCGAAGCCTTCATATAGGGGGAACTGCTACGATTAAACATGGCGAACAACACCCAACCCGAACTTGTCCTCTTGATGGGACTCCCTGCCGCTGGTAAATCCCACATCGGCAACCAAATGTTCGCTGACACCCACCAGTTCATCGACTGTGATTCAATCAAGGCTACTCATCCAGACTATGACCCAAAGAACCCACAAGCACTCCACGCATGGTCGCAGAACGAATGCGACAAGAGCATGATGAACTTATTCGATAACCCAACCGATGCAGTATATGACTCCACAGGAACCAATTCCGAGCGCATGGTCAGATATATGCTTCTGGCTGAAGAGGCAGGAATGACCACTCGACTTGTGTTCGTTATCGTTGACCTTGAAACATCTCTTGGCCGCAATTCCCGCCGAGAGCGAGTGGTTCCCGAAGAAGTCATCCGAATGAAGGCTCAAGACATCGAAGTCGCATTCGACATCTGCCGAGAGCAGGCCATGACCACAACAGTCGTTGAGAATGAATGGGAACAAGACCTTTGAACACCAAATGGAATGTGAGTAAAATGGATAGAAGAATAAACGCAACACCTGAAAACCCTGACCCGTATGCAGAGCATACCGAGACTGAATACCGACCGACAGAAGAGGACATTGGACAAGTCAATTTCCACTATCGTGGCTTCTCCGTATTCTCCGATTGGTCGCAGGCATGGGGCGATGAAATTGATGGATGCGAGACATTCATCTGCCGAACCAATGAACTCCGTGAAGCCGTTGACCCACAAACCAACAAGTGGACAGGCACAGTATGGGGAGTTCCACAACATTCCGAACATGGAATGGAGAAGGGATATGCAATCCGCCCTCACAGATTCATCAGCGGTGTTGATGAAATGATTGCTGAAGCAGAATCCAATCTGGAGAACTCCGACCTGTCCGATGAGGCAAAGGCTGATGTTCAACAATTGTGGGAATCATTCGGTTGGTATAACTGAACACCATTGTGATTGTGATTTGAGAGTCATCAACCATTGATGCTCTCGCTTCAAATCGTCTGAATCATTATCCCCCCATAGGGGGGATAGGCCAATGAATCAAACCCATAGGGGTGCTGATAGACATATACATGAGAGATTGTGTGTGTGTGTGGATATAGGGGTATGTTTGATTGATTAAGGTGGGAGACCCCCCTTGTGTTCATGCCGGTCGTGAGAATTGACATTCCGTCTCGTGCCGAACTCCCAGACGAGTGGGAGCAGATTCGCCCAGACTTTCCAATGCCATCCCCCCGACCATATCAAGGCGAGGCATTGTCGGTCATCTATTGGGCGATGGAGAATGATAACTTCGACAACATCGTTCTTGAGGCCCCAACAGGAATAGGCAAATCCGCTGTCGCTATGACTGTTCAAGCACGATTCCAATCCGCATACCTATTGACACCAACGCTTGGTCTCACAGAGCAATACAGGCGTGATTATGGCCATGTTGTGAAAGAAGTCAAAGGCCGGTCAAACTTCGCTTGTTGGGTTAATACTGGAACTGCTGACAAGGGTCCATGTTATGTTGGCAAGAAGCGATGCTCACACACAAAGGCCGATGACCCATGCCCATACTATGCACAGAAGTTCGCCGCCGTTGATGCCCGAATCACACTCACGAATCCAGCATATTTGTTCCGAGTGGTGAAGTCGCCCGACCAATCGTTCGGGCAACGAGACTTCGCCATCATTGATGAGGCGCACCAGATGGAACAATTCTTCATGGGGCTGATGGAATGTCGAATCACCCAAACCGATTTCAACCGAGTCTTTGGGGCTCGCACCACATTCCCGATGCACTATCATCCAACCGATTGGGTCGCAGACATTCAACGACTCTATGACGGGGCGAATAAGACATTGGCCGTTGCAGAGGATGATGAGGATTCCAACAAAATTGATGACATGAGAGCAATCATCCAGAGAACAACAACGCTTCTCGAACTTCTCGAAGAACCCAATGATGTGGTTATTGAACTCGATACCGACCGGCGAGGGAACAAAATCCTCATCGCAAAACCAGTTCGAGTCAACAAAATCGCACCAGCAATTTTGGATTCCGTGAGTCGACAACGCATCATGATGTCAGCAACAATTCTCGACATCGACACATTCCTGTCAGGTTTGGGGCTCGCCGACCAGCGCACCCTGTTCGTGAGAATCACCGATTCACCATTCCCGAAGGAGAACTTCAATGTTCACTATTCACCATGCGGCTCGATGTCATATGCTCGGCGAGAGAAGTCCATCCCTCGTCAGGTCAAAGCCATCGCCGCCATCATGCGAAAGTGGCCGAACAAACGAGGCGTGGTTCTCCCACACACCCATGCGATACGCAAGACATTGGTCGAAGGGCTCGAAGCCGAAGGCTTAGGGGATAGAGTCATCTCGCACGATTCCAACGGCGTGGCTCGTGGCATCGCTCTCGATAAGTTCTTCACATCTAAGAGGGATGACCTCGTTCTCATCTCGACCTATGTCGGCGAGGGATTTGACTTCAAGGGGAGATTGGCCGAGTGGCTCGTGATTTCAAAAGTTCCCTATCTATTCACACCCGACCCACAAGTCAAGCAACGAATGGAGCAGGATGAACATGAGTGGCGAAGAGAACATGAGGGAACACCGAAGTGTCCATATGAGCCGCCGAGCAAATACACCAATGGATTGTGTGGCTCGTTCACTTGCCCCAAACCCTGTCAAGGTTGGTTCAATCTGAACACTACTCTCAAACTGGTTCAAGGCGCAGGTCGAATCAACAGAACACCTGACGATGTTGGTCATCTATTCATCCTCGACCAGTCGTGGGATAGATATTACAGGTTGAACGGACACCTCCTGCCGTCTTGGTTTAGAGAAGCAATTCAACCCGCACCAGCGTGGCTCAAGCGGCATTTGTTGTGAACAAGTATGAATGGTTTGGTGAAATAAGTGGAGAACCGAAGTATTGATAAAGGTGAGCGTTATCCGATAACCATGACCGTCAAGCGAACCTATTACATGGAGGGATATTGATGAGCAGAACAATTCGACACAACGAAGTCGGCGGAATTGACGGTGCAAGCCGTCATAAGAGCCACCGCAATTTCAAGAATCACGAGCGTGATTGGATTCAAGAATCACTCCAAAACAACCTCATCAACACTCGCCAATCTGGAAAAGAACACATCACCCATCTGGGATTCAACACCCCAACCCGAATGAATCACTCCAAAGCAGGTTCCTCGTGGCGAAGGCCACAATCGGTTTTCACACTCCACCCAACACCAAAACCATCGACCGTGAAGGTCGGTTGTGGTTGTGGTCGTGAGAATGAAGGAGATGAATGAAATGGAATGGACAGTAAAATTGAATGGCAAAGAAGTATTCAAGAGCGAGTCGCTCAAAGAATGCACCGGATATGTAAATGCGAACATCAAGCGAAGTGATGACAATCGAGTCAGCATCTCTCGCATCAATGGTGGTTCTTGATGAGCGAAGTCGCATACACAGATGATGACATCGGCACAGAAGTGTCGACAGTCATCGAAGGCATCCAATACTTCGACACAGTTATCGAATGCTGGCTCCCCGATGGTCAACGAATTGTGGGTCCACGATTGAAGTGCGCTCACCTGTTCGCTCGATTCTCTATGATTCCGCAGATGGAGATGGTCTCCGAAGCGGTCGCAACACATCAAGACGAAGGTGCTTGAGATGAGTGCAATCCTCGTGCGTCAAGCACAACGCTGGAAAGCCCAAGCCAACGCAGGGAATCTCCCAGAAGAATTGTATGACGCATTGGCATCTGGCCGAGCGAAGGCGTATGAACGCCGAGTGATTCGCAATCTGGCGAAGGTGTCGAACATCATTTCACCCGAAGGCGGCATCCGCCCATATGAAGAGTTCAGCAAGGATTGGACATATGAGAAGTCGATATTCGGACACACCAAGAAGTGTCAATTATGTGGCCATGCGCCCATCGTTGAGAACTGCGTATTGGTGGATGGAGATGGTCAGCAATTGCTCATTGGGAATACCTGCGTTCACCGATACATCGAGATAAGAGACCCAACCACAGGTCGAGTCTTGAGTGATGAAGAGAAGCGAGAGTTCCTCAAGGAGAACATGACCGAAGCGAAGATGCTATACAACCGCCAAGAGTTCGCCATCACATACCCAACGGCTCTCCAAGACCTCAAGAAGTATGAAGCCATGATGCACTCACGAAAGCCTCTCAAGCGACTCCACAAGACGGTGATGAACCGATTGGTCAAGTATGGCTATCTCGGACCCAAGACCCGCCGCCAGTATGATGAGTTCATGATGGATGCGGAGAAGGAGTTCAAAGCATATACCACATACAAAGAGCAACGAGCAATCGAGGCTCGTGCAAGAGCCGAACAGAACCACGAGAGAGCCGCAAAGTTCGCTCAACAAATCGCAAACAATCGAAACCAATGGGCGAGCGAAGCAGAAGAGTTCCTTGAAATCGGCACAGACTTGACCGATGAATTGAACGCTTGGGAGAAGGAGATGGTTGGCCGAGTCCAGTCGAAAATCCGCCAATCTGGTGTCGCCGCTTTGCGTGGGGGTTATCTCCGGTTCCGTGAAGAACTCATCGCTCGCCACATGATTGCGAATGGAGTGGATATTCCACTCCCGCCGGTCGCCACAGAACTGCGAAAGGCGATGGCGACAGGCTCACTCAACGATTGGGAATCCGAGTTCGTCAAGTCGGTCATGGGTCGATTGGCCAATGGCCGTTCGCTATCGTCTGGTCAACAAACAGTCGTTGACAAAATCATGAAGAAGGTGAATGTATGAGTGTGAGATTGCACAACATGACATACTTCGTGCTTGACTTTCAACGAGCCGGTTGCTATCCCGAACTGGTGAGATTACCAAGCGGGAGTGCGTCATTATCAATTCTCTCCGACTATTGCGATATGAATGGATATGCTCTAATTGCGATGGGAGATTCTCGACCGAGTATATCCAAAATCCTTTCATCAATCAGATTCCCAATCACCGAGAGTGAATGTATATGACTATCGAACCCGATACGGGTCGAGAACTCACATCGGAGTTCATTCCAGATGAAATGGTGTTTTCATTTGAAGGCCAAGACCAACGGCGAAAAGTTCACTCGGCGAGAGTGAATCAACAGGAATGTCGCAAATGCAATAGGATGAACGCCGAGATATGGGAGTTCAAATTATACCCGTTGACCCAGCATCCAAACTATCTGTTCGTTCATCGAGGCGAACATTCCTGTGGATTCAGAGCGGCGACAATCGACCCGTTGGATATGGATTCATGGGTAATTAAAGAACAATAGCATTGATATTCCGATGAGTTAATATAGTGGTGGCTCCCCTCAAAGGGCATGAGCAACCTAATCGGCGACCTTGAAATCCCAACACCAGACACCCGTCTGCATATCGTGAGCGACAAATGCTCATCCCATAAGGGTCAAATGTATGGCATCCGTCTTGGTGGCAAGTGGGATTGGGATTCCATTCTTCTTGCGAACATATCCAAGTCTTGGAATGCTGGACAATCATTCATCGGCGGCGGAATCACATCGACCCGCACCGACCTTTGGATGGTTGCGAGCAAAGCCAAGACTTCAATCAAGACTCTTCAAGACTTCACCGACAAGACCGGAGTTCACTTCGCTCACAATGACGATGGTGTCCTCTTCGTTGGTTCACACTCTTGGATGAAGCCACATGATAAAGTCAGAGACACTTATTGGTCATCAACCTCGACCGACAATCTCACAATGATTTGTTGAAGTGGGTTGTCCACCTTCATAACGGTGGGGGGATTCCCTTGAGTCATGTCCAGCGGCGATGCTATCGAAGTCAAACAATCCGCACAGTCGGCGAGTCGATATGAGACCACGCTTTGTGAGAAGGACATCGCCTTCATATTCCTATCATCTGCGAAAGGTCGGATGGACTTCACCGCCGAACATGATGGCAAGCCACTTGGCAAGTTCAATGTTCTCTCACAACATTCTCTCGCTCGCTTGGCGAAGTCGATGAAAGTCGCCGATGACCAGAAGGAGCAATTCATCGCCGAAGCATTGACGGTTGGAATCAAACTGCGAGATGGTGATTATGTTCCAGCGCCAATCCCTGACCGGATTGAAATTGAAGTCAGCGAATATGAGGGTCGAAACTCATCGTTCGGATATATCGAAGCCGATACTATCTCCAAGTTCCTTAGCCAGCCTGACCTGCTCGACAGAATCAATGATATTCTCCACAACAGTCGAGAATCTCCATTTGTTGGAGATGATGCAAATCTCCTGTTGACCTTTTTGGTATTCTTATCCTGCAAAACTGAACACCCCCTCAATCTGGAATTGATTGGTTCATCGGCATCTGGTAAAACATATCTCACTCTCACGGCTCGGAATGGATTCCCGAAGTCAATGTGCATGGTTCTTGCTGGTGCATCCAAAGAAGCACTCAAGTATGACTATGATGAAGTCAGCGATGATGGTGAGTTCATTGTCAATGTGGCCAATCGTTGCATCGTCATTCTGGAGAAGGATGAGTCATACGCATTCATGCGCCGGATGAAGCCGTTGATGTCTGGAGACGACAAAGAACTGGTCTGGAAAACTCCAATCAAGAATGAGATGACTGGTGAGATTGAGACTCGTGATTTCATCATTCGTGGCCAACCATCATTCATCACTCTCACCACTCGCAACCCAAGCGAAGCGGAACAAATTACTCGCCAGTTATTGATGACTCCCGACACTACTCCTGATAAGGTTGAAGCGGTGGTCTCGAATACTCTCATGGCCAAAGCCCGACCAGAGGATTTGTTCATCCATCCCGATTTATATTTACTTCAAGCGGCGATGCTCAAGGCGAAGAAGTATCGAGTTCGCAACATATTCGCCCCAATGATGGCCGACTTCTTTCCAGCAAAGTCAGCACAACACCAACGAGACATCACCAAAGTTCTCTCCATCATCGACACAATTACACTTCTGCATCAGGAACAACGACCGACACACCAAATCGAAGAGAACACATTCATATTGAGTTCGATAGAAGATAATGTGTTGGGATTGATTCTCTGCGACTTGGTTTTGCGAGCCTCACTATCTGGTGTTCCCGAAGATTCTTGGCTTGTATTCAATGAAATGAAAAAGATGGTCGAGTCCAGTCGAGCATTAACAGAAGATGGGATTCTCCAATGGCTTCACATTCACGCATTCACTTGTTCTAAGAATGCACTCAAGGAGAAGCATCTGCCGACCCTTGAGGATTCGGGATTGATTGAAGTCAAGAAGCGTGGTGGTGGTCGTGGTGGTGGTCGAAAGACATGGAACATCGTCAAGACCCGAACTGGATTGATGGACACTTATGCGCTGGCTCCACTATTCATTGAATCCTGTCGTTCTTCATTGTCGACAACGATGTCCGACTTCTCCGATATTCTTGTTGATTGTGAAAAGCCGGTGTCCAGTATGAAATTAACTGGCACAGATGCCGCCCTTCTCAAGTCAATTGGTTGCTCAACAAAATCAGAATCCCTCATCTGGCGGTCTTTGGTTTTGCCGAAGTATCTGCATTCCGGTGTGCGTGGTGCATTCTATGACATCGTGGGTGATAGCCCACACCGACCAACCCTCTTTGGTTCTCGATGTGCATGGATGGATGGAACGACAGAATCGGCTTCAACGGATGCTCTTGAAGCCAAGCGAGAAGTGCGAAAGAAGGTTCAAAAACTGGCGCAAACTGCCGTTGAGTCCAGCGATGATGACTTCTGGGAACAGATAGCAAATGCACACCTCGACACTCTCGATACTGACTATTCGGCTTCATAAGGGTGGGGAATCTCTGGGTGAAATATGTCAGCCAAGAAAGCCGATAATTTAGCCCTGCCACCGACCGCCGCAAAGCGACTCGCTCCGTTCATCGAGCGAGGCATCGCCAATGGAATCTTCAAGGATGCCACTCCTGTGGTTGCGATGTTCAATAACAAAGCACAAGACGCTTCATTGAAAGAGACCGTTGATTCACTCGGCGGCGTAGCAAGTGAAGTCGCCCAAGCATTCTTGACCGACATCGTTCTCACCGACCTCACCAGTATTCTTCGTCAAAAGCGATACACCGCCCATGTTCAAATATGGTCTGTATCACACAACACCGTTGGTGCGGCATCAGGCAACCCTCGACCAGTATGCAACATATTCGGCCAAGCCGTTGTTGAGGATGGCGATGATGCTATGGATGCGGCTATGTTCTCAATGTCTCTTTGGGATGATGATGCGGCAATCGGCGATGATGTCGAACGAGATGGAATCTATGAAGTGTCGGTGTCATGCCGCAATCTGGATGCGCCTACTCTTGACCTACGCCCACTCTCCGGCTTGACCACATTTCACTCCGAAGAATACACACATGAATCTGCTGTCGATTTGCTCAAGGACACCTATGAAGTCGTGGATATAGCCGACCTTGAGGATGATGTCAGTCGTGGTCGCAACGATTACCGTTTGATTGAGGCTACTGTATCATACGCCGGTGTTCAAAACAGTCGTGCAGGAAACCAGTTCGGCAAATTACTTCTCAAGGATGATTCCACTATGACTCTCGAAGCAATCGAATCTGGTGAATCACTCATGTTGAACGCATTGTGTTCGACCGACATCGCTACTCGCTTTGGCAAATACTCCAAAATCCTCGCTCTCATCACCACTAAGGTGCAAGGCGAATACGGATTGTCCGGCAACATCGTTGTCGCTCTCCCTGTCATTCTGGTCGCACCGATTGTGGCTAAGGTTGCCACCGTTGAATCCAAAGAGGATGATGCGGCTGATTACTTCAACAAGCAATCTGCAAAGGCCATCAACCTTGATGATGACGATGATGACGATGATGACGATTCCGGTGCATCAGAAGCCACCGAATCAGTCGATACTACTCCAACACCATCTGAACCCGAAGAAGCCCCAGAAGCACCCCCTGTGGTCGAAGAATCGGATGATGATGATGATGACGATGATGATGACGATATTGACCTCACCATTCTCCCTGTCAAGGCTCTCAAGGCCATGTGCAAGGCAGAAGGCATCGAAGGCTACTCCACTATGAAGAAGGCGGAACTCGTTGAGGCATTGTCCGGCGATTCCGCACCGACTGTTGTTGATGCGTCAAAGGATGATGATGGATTCATCTCCGGCGATGATGATGATGATGAATGGGATGACTGGGACTGATGGTGGGAATCCACGATTGATATAGGTGTGAATGTGAGGGATTGATATGGCACGAAAAAAGACTGACTATTCAGCACTCATCGCCGGTTGTGATACTGGCGATAGCATGATTCAGAACCGCACCCGACACATGAAATTACAAGGATTCAGCGGTTCTGGAAAGACGAACTTCTATCTCACGATGTTCAACGACCTCGCCGATGGCAAAAAACCAGATGAGTGTTTGTTGACCATCATTGATTGCGACCTTGAAGGTCAGGCTGACCTCATCGCTCGTGATTCAATCATCCGTGAGGATTTGCGACCGAGCATTCTGCGAAAGGTTTGCACCACTCCAGATGAAGTCAACGACATGACTCTTGCATTCATCGACCTTCACCGCCAGCACAAAGAGAATCATCCAGCCGGTGTTCGAGTGATGGTCTTGGAGAACGAAGGCGCATTCTATCTGGGATGCCGCAACCACTACGCAGAATCCGTTCACGGTATGAGCGAAGCAGACTTGCTTCTATCCCGCCAACAACAAGCCCTGCGTGAAGGCAAAAAGACACTCCCAACATTCGCCGAAGGCCAGATGCACTCATACAAAGTCATCAACCGATTGTTCGTTCAACCATTTGAGCGACTCAAAATGGGTGCAGAACTGTATGGCGCACACTTCATCTCGACTACTTTGATGAAGAGTCGCACCGAAGGATTCGGCACACCAGACGCAAAGGAGATTGTCGTGAGCGCAGGTCGCCCCGACATCACCGACCCTCTCTTCGACTGGATTGTGGAGTTCACTTCACAACAACGAATCAAGAAGGGAGATTTGCAGGTTCGCTACTTGGCTCAAGTCAAGAAGTCTCGTGCTTGCCCACCGTTCGTCTTGGATAACCCGACCCAACCCCGCTTCAACAAAGCGGTGGAGAAGTCAGCCATTTAATCGGCATCTGCCACACCCTTGATATGGGTGGGGTTGTAGGTGATACACTATGAAAGTTCCATACATCTCGGCCACTCGACTCCGAATGGCAAAGGATTGCACCCTCGCTTATCAGTTCCAGTATGACCCAGATTCCGAATCAGAGCGCATTCTCAAAGAGATGTCGAATCACCCATCCTCGATGCAAGCGGCTCGGCTGGGGAATGTTGTTCACGGTGCGCTTGAGGATTGGCGCAAGCCCAACAAAGACGGGTCAACACCCAAGCCCAAGTTCGGTGCGTTGATGAAGCACTATGAGCGATGGGCGGCTGACCCACAATATACGGTCGACTTCGACTTCTATCAAGACGGCAAGCAGATGCTTCGCCGTTGGTTCGATAGGCGTGGCAAGACTCCTGTGCGAGTCTATGCTACTGAACAACGAATGGGTGGTGGCCATCACGCACCATTCAAATTACAAGTCGATGGTGGTGAAGTTCCCATATTCGGATTCATTGATTTGATACTGGAACACAAAGACGGCACGATAGAACTCATTGACTACAAAACCAACAGGATGCCGAAGTCGCAAGCCGAAGCCGACAACGATGTTCAAGCCGGAATCTATCTGGCATGGGCGAAGCAAATGTTCCCCGACAGGCCACTTCGATTCACATTCGATATGATTCGATGGGGTCCGGTGTCAACGGTCTGGACTGATGAGCAAATCGAAGAGTTCAAGTTATGGCTCAAGGCCAAGTATGAATCCATCAAGACACTCAAAGAAGGCAAACCATCGCTCGGAGATTCGTGCAAGTGGTGTGCATATCAATCAATCTGCCCAAAGGTTCAGACTCTCATTCACAAAGGCTCATTCGACCTCGTTGCATCGGAGTTCGACACCGATGATGAGCAATTGGATGCACTCGCTAAAATCAAGGCGGCACAGGGAATCCTGACATCTCGCCGCAAGAACATCGAGAAGGACTTGCGTTCACGACTCGACCCAATGAACAAAGAATTGAAAATCGAGACCGATGGATGGACTGTTGAATATCAACAAGGCGAACGCACCGAGTTCATTCCATCCGAAGTTCAACGCATCGTGCCACCGGCGGTGTTCGGCCAGATGGTCGGATTGACGAAGGCGGCGGTGGAACGAGTGTTGCCCATTCTCCCAGAAGATATGGCGAAGCAAGTGCAGGAATCTGCTATCAAGAAGCCATACAATGCCATGAAGGTGAAGAAGAAGTGAACATGGGCAACCGACTCATTTAACTGACTAATCAACCCAACCCTTATTGATGCGGCAGGTCTGCCGCCTATTGTGGGAGACGAAGAGAAGCCTGACCGTGAAGTTCCATCATCCAAGTATGGGACTCGCAGGTTTGGCCGTCTTGGTCGCCACGATGGTCGCAATATCAAGCGGTTATGGAAAGCCATGATTCAAGCCGGTGCGGTGTTCCCTGATGGCAAACCATTGTCATCGACAGAAGTTCTCAATCTCCCCAATCAACCATTCTCTATGAATGCCTTGACCAACCACTTGGCGAATAAACCATACCTGTTCCACGAGGATGGTCGAGTGAAAGTCGCTGGCATTGATGGCCGCACATCATATGACCAATCGACTTGGTTGGCTCATCCCGATGCGTTTGACCCGCCGACCGAATGATTCATTTCATCCAGTTAAAACCCGTAATAATTTACACAAACCTCGTTCCTCACTCGTTCGAGGACTTCATATCGAACTCAATATCTTGTCAACAGAGAAACTTGTGATGGGTATAGGGGTTGAAAGGGTTGAGATACCGAAGCATTGATAAGGCGGATAGTGGTGCGATAAACATGACCCCACTAATCCGCATACCGGCTGGGCTTTGGTGCGTCATGGTTTTGCCATTGATGCCCTTGACTTTCATCTGGTTGCCGTTGATGATTGCTGGAGTCATAGAGATAAGGTGAATAGAATGACAGATTGGAAAATTGGAATGATTGTTGAGTTCGGTCGAACTCACGGTGAAAAGACGCAGGGTGTAATTGTAAAGGTGAACCCGAAGAAACTCAAGGTGAAGCAGATAGGCACTCGTGGTCGACAGAAGTCGCACCGTGAAGGAACCGTCTGGACTGTGCCTCGCTCGCTATGCAAAGTTATCGAGGATGGTGTCAACACCATTAACGCCACAATGACCAGCACCCCTCGCCCACAGACGAATCAATTTGAAGGCAAAACCGAATCCGAACTCTTGGATATTATCGAAGGCATTGATTGTCAATTGAGTCCAGAGAACATCTCGTGTGATGGTGAAGCATCCGCACGATTCATCCGCCGCCGTTCGGCGGAACTCATGCGAGACCGAGCAAAGGCAGAACTGGCACTTGGCCGTAATGTTCCAATGTGGTTTTGATACTCGACTCGATTGAGGATGAGTGGCTCCCTTCGGGTTCATAAGGGTGGGGCTCGGCTCCGTATCTATGAGCCTCACTCCGAACTCGACCGACCTTGAACGAACCGCCGACATCAAGGTGTCTGCGACTGACCTTGCCGATGCACTCTCAAGCATCATTACAGACAACCCACCTGCCCCTGTGCGGGTGATGTTCACCAACGATGGATTGAGTGTGTGGACCCACGACAATGCCAAGACACTCCAAGTATTGGTCAACGAGCGTGAATTGACTGGCCTCAAAGTCAAAGAGGATTGCATTCTTCTGATTGAACCAAAGGCGTTCTCGGAATTGCTATCGACCAAGTTCGGTGGAGAACAAGTTCGCATTCAAACCGAAGCCGCCAAGCCAATCACCGTCAAGTCAAGAAGTGGTGCATCTGCTGTTTATCACGCCGCCGATGAGGATGAATGCCATACTGTTCCTGACCATTGGATTCTCAAAAAGAACCCTGCTGGCATCTGCAAGTTCCCGATGTTTGATGGCGAATTGTCAACACTCCAAGTTCGACTCAATCGCTCTGAACTCCAGCGTGGGCTGGTCGATATGCAAGTGGCCAAAGCACCGTATGTGGTGTTCAATTTCAAGGATGGAGAGTCATCATGTTCATCTGGACAATGGGGTGCAAAATCCAATCAGTCAACATCACCAATCAAGGCCGATGTGAAAGGCGAAGCATCCGTTTGCTTCACCAGTAATTTGACCACAATTCTCAAAGCGATTGATGGTGATTCCATCACGCTACAAAAACATGAGAAGGGCGGCTTCGCCGTTATCGAAGGATTGACCACAACCATTGTCGCCACAGAAGCAATCCGTGAGGCTTGAACATGAGTGGATTATATGACCCAAACAAAGGCAGGTTTGACCTTCAAGCCGCCGAAGCCATGCTTGGAATTGATGAGAATCAACGACAGAAAATCCGAATGGCGGTGGCCATCGACCTCTTGCTGGCTCACGCTGGAATCACAGAAGAACAGGTGTTGAAGGCGTATGCCGAGAGAGTCAAGAATGATGTGTCCGATGCCGCCGCTTCGTTGAGTTCACTCGTTGGAGAAGGATTCGAGTCGGAGTCGTGAGAGTGATGTCTGATGTTCCCCAGATATGATGACTTCGATAAGTTATCCACACATTTGGGCTTCAGCAATTGGCCTCGCACCATCGGCAATCCCCGACAACAATTCACATATACAACCGAGAACGCTTGGGCCGCATTCCGTAAATGGAATGGCGAACACTCGTGCTTCATCTCCACGCAAGGATATGACAATCTGGTGTGGGAGCAAGGTGGTCGACAAGTGCCTCGTTCTATCCTGTATGGCCTCACCTTCTTTGACTTCGACCATGAGACAAAGGCCGAGAATGCCTTTGCTGATGCTCAACGATTGAGTCAGTTCTTGCGAGAGCAAGGTGTTGCTCATTGGGTGCAATACAGCGGCTCTAAGGGCTATCATCTCCAAATAGTCCATGAGCCAACCCGATTCAAGTTCAGCCCCAAAGACGGCTCGGCAGAGTCATTGAGAGAGATTGTTCACCAAGTCCAGACTCATCTCAAGACCACACTCGAATTGAATACATTGGATGCACAGACAATGGGCGACCCAAAGCGACTTTGCAGGTTTCCATTCACTCGCC
>Ga0208012_1000293_pt1 | contig 19006 bp, 7 predicted proteins | sample 15BtaG_FD_184090 | JGI IMG/M metagenome (GOLD analysis project Ga0208012, IMG submission 184090) | Marine viral communities from the Subarctic Pacific Ocean - 15B_ETSP_OMZ_AT15312_CsCl metaG (SPAdes) (version 2) | ecosystem: Environmental > Aquatic > Marine > Oceanic | place: Pacific Ocean... | reverse complement strand
CCGGCTGTTTCTCCCTATGACCCAGCTGCACAACATATCATGGATATGGCATGGCGCAACAAAAACATTTACTGGCAACGATACCGGTCTGGAAGCGCAGAGCCGAAGCCAACCGTTGCATCCAACACAGTCCGCAAAGATTTGTTAACCGCGATCAAGAAGTCGTATGATCGAAGTGTTAATACACCTGTTAAATTTGGGGCAGAAGGATATGTGACCTTCGGCGGTGTTGCCCGCCCGCCCAATAATAAGCCCAACTATACGTTTGCTCACTGCAGCCCCTATGGTCCGATGGTATCGGGATCTAATGTTCCAATTAACATTATGGTTGGATTTAATGAAGGTGTCGAAGAACTCATTGATTCGCCAGATGAATATTATCCCACCTTTAAGCAACGCCTAGGATTCGGAATGAACCCCACCATCAATATTGATGAAGTGGATTCCACAACCGCCTTTGATGGTAATCTATATGCTCCATTTAGTATGTATAGCTCCTCCGTCGAAACAGGCTACAATGCTACAGTCGTAACAACCTATAAGTCTGGCACCATGCTTACCAACCTTCATAATGACTTTGTGGATTCACATGATACCCCGGCCCAGGGTCCGTTTACTGAGAAGTTCGTGGGTGGTCGGTTCTTCCGTCACACCGAACCAAATGCCGGGAGTGACACAAGGACGACCCGCGCCGAAGGCTTCCGGCTAGAACTTGGAACTATTGCTCCTGGCAAAGCCGGCGCAGTGGGCGTCGTTCCTCCCAACTATCCATTCAGCGACACACTTGAGAGTGAGTTAACTAATGATGCTGGGACTGTTCTCGGCTGGCTCAAAGATGTGCCCATTGCACAGCGCTTCCGAGATGAAACTGCCAAGCGACCCTTAAACATCAAGAACATCTTGATGACAACTGCCTCGGTGGGGACACGCTTGAGCGGAACGATTACTCATAATCCAATCGGCAACTACCAGAAGAACTATCAGGTTATCAGCACTGGTGGTCGCATGATCAACGACCCGTTCTTCCAAGATCAGTCGTTTGACTTTGCTTTGAATCCCGAGACCGGCGTCCTTCGCGGACGCCCACCCGGACAGTTTCAAACTTTAACCAATACTAAATCAATGATTTTTGATCAAGCCAGTAATCAGTATGCAACTATCGGCGCCGGAAGTGTTTGGAATGATATCATCGGCAATGCCGCCGGAACGTCTAAGATGACGCTCTCGGTTTGGTTTAATCTTGATGCGGAAGGTAGTGGAACGTATCAACGCTTTCTGTCTTTTGGCGGTTACCTGTGGATAGATACCCACGAGTCGTCCCGCTGGCTCCGGCTTTGGACCTATTGGAACGGCGTCTCTGCCACCTGGTACACTGCCAATTATGTTTTCACCGAGGGTGTATGGAATCATCTTGTGTGGACATATGATGCCACAAGTACTGCCAACAACCCAGTTGTTTATCTAAACGGCACGTCGCTTAGCTTGACGCCGGGTGGAACATCCCCCGCCGGCGCCTGGTATGGCATGCCCGGTGTCACCGACAGCTCTTTCGCCGGCGTCAACACCGCTGGATTCGGCGGCTCTATAAATGAGGTGACCATTTGGGATAGTACTTTGCGCAGTGACCAGGTTACTACCTTGTACACCAGCCAACCGACGCTGCCTTACAACCCTGCACTTCCCACACCTTCCGCCTGGTGGCGAATGGGTAATGGACCAAACGACACTACCTCAATAATTTATGACATCGCCGGAACGAATAATGCCACGCCTACAAACAGTCCGACATTCTCTAATACTGTTCCTACACAGACCGGACTCGTCAATAGTGAATTGAACTTCGCCCTCCCCGACCGAGCCGGCTCCAACTCGAATCAAACCATCATCGTCAATCACTTCAGCGCCCCTGGAGAATATAAGACACTTTCCCGCGGCTATCTTGATCCTGCGCACGAAGAGTTGTCAGCATACAACGCTTCTCCCTACCGAAACCGCGGAGTTATTGATTATGGTCTATCTGGTTCTGCCTCCGCAGACCCCAGCATCGCGGGCTCCATCCGTGTGGTCGACCAACTTGGCAAGAACCGCGGACTCAATCAGCTATCAACATTGCATTCGGACCCTTATGGGATTGACTCAGCGTATGGTGTTGTGACGAGACCCTCAACCGGCACTCCGGGAACCACACGTATCGACGGCGGAGGTGGATATTCTATCACCCCCTCGTGGACAAAGACAAACAGGAACCCCATCATACGATTTGAACAGGTCACAGGATCGGCTGGATCTTTTAATGGGACCGATAGTCGAGTTGAGATTGGAACAGATACAGTTTGGGATTCTTTGATTGGCGGCACCGGCGCCGACGCCAAGGCGTTTACTTTGTCGGCATGGGTTTATGCAAAAAGCTCCGGAGAGGGTACCTATGGGCGCATATTCAGCTTTTCATCTTCTGATCGCCAACTCGTTTGGCAACTGGGGGGGTTCAGGGCGTACATCGCCGGGAGCTCCGCCGGCTACACCGATTCAAGCGCACAAGATTTTGATAAGTGGATCCACGTGGTTGCAACATATTCCGGCGGTACAGCTGGGGACATTAACATGTACGTTAATGGAGTCCTTGATACAAACGTCGGCGCCCAGGTGAGCGCGCCATCCGCGATCTCCGGGTATAGCTGTTATATTGGTGGTCGACAGTCTGGCGAATTCACTTGGGACGGTTATATTACTGACACAACTGTTTGGGACCGCGCTCTAACTGAAACAGAGGCGCAGAGCCTTTATAATCAGGGCATTTCGGCTGATTTGCTGGATATTTCTATGTACAGTGTTGATACCTTGCGTAATAATTTAATAGCATGGTATAGGTTTGATGCTGCCCTGGGCGATACTACTTCCAATGTGGTAAACCGTGCCCCCAATCCGACGGCTGCCACAGATGGGGATAGTAATACTAACCTTGTGCTTCAAACACAGTACGCTCCGGTTACGGCCCAAAAGAAAAGGTCCTATGATAATCTCTATGTCCAACATGCAATCCCTAGGAATGAACAGCAATATGCCTGGATAACAGCATCGATGGCTCCCTATAATGGTATTTATGGTTTACAGCGCGCCACATGCACCAGCGCTTCCACCATGTCACAATTGTTGACTGCCTCAATTGGTTATGTTGGCGGTGACTTTGTGGGCTTGCGCGGCAAGATCATTGACAATGTAGACCTAACAACCCATACTTTAGGATTTGAGAGCCCTGCGATTACTCCGTTCAACTATGTGAGTTCCGCGACACCTAATGCCGGGGGATCGGGAAGCTACGTCGCTCTAGGCCAGAGCGGTGACTTCGAGGACTGGAACGATCTTATAGGCGGGGGATATCCTTCCACCATCAACCCAATAACCATATCTATGTGGATATATCCCCGCGGAGACAACCCCGACGGGTCGGGACGCCTGTTCCAATTCGGCGACGGGAGCGAACGGCGCCTTTCCTGGGACAACACGTCGACTAGTCAGATTTCATGGCGCTTCCTTTACGCCGGCGGCAGCACCTTCGTCATCCGAACACCACCTGGGAGTGTTCCTCTTAAAGTTTGGACTCACGTTGTTGCAACCTTTGGAGGAGGAACCGCGGGAGACCTTAAAGTATACCTAAACGGGCTTCTCTCATCCGGGGATTCATATTACGCCAAAGCAGTGGATGCTCCCACTGCCGGGTCTCCTCCAATCCTCTTTAATCGAATAACGGGCATCATCGCCGGCGGCGCGTCCTACGAGGCCTACGATCGTGGCTTTTATGGGAATTTTGCCAATACTGCAATTTGGAACCGAGAACTTAATGCCGAAGAGGTTGAAGCCCTTTACAACAATGGCGGACGAATTGAGCTTACCAACGTAGCATCAATGCGCAAAAACCTGCTTGCCTGGTATCGGTTCAACAGCGACTATGGAGATAGCACCACCACCGCTGATACCTCCGCCACCGCCACTATGCGGAATCAGGCAGTATGGGACGTATACGGATCAAATCCTAAAATTCCAGTAGCAGCTACCTTGGCTACAAGCTATGGCACTACCGTGCTCACTTCCTCCGTGATCTTAACGGATAACAAATTGACATCTGGATCCTCAGGGGATATGGGACTATCTTCAAGTGCTTATTCAAACGCCTATATCAACTCTAATGTGTGGTGGGAAGCACCTACATTTGTAAACGAGCATGATTACCTTAACGCTCTTATATTAAACCGCGGCGGACCATATGGCAACCCCACTTGGAAACAGATCCGCGGAATGGATCGTCCCGTCGTTAGGAAGATGAGAGAGAATAATCTTATCGGTGTCGCCATTGATCCTGACTCTTTCATCAATTCAGTTGGTACCGCTCAGCATCCCACCAGACCAAACACGTTTGTAGACTACTATGAGTCTCCGGTCGAGAATAGTAAAAATCCTATCTACTTTTATTTTGAAGACAACACCACTAACTCCGACAGCGCCAATAATCTTATTGTGACGACACCATACGGCAACGAATTAGAGCACTTCTCTCATGCGGGTCTCAATACGCGTCTCGGGCTTAAAGTGGACCTCACCCAACTAGGTGCATATCGCTCTGTGAAGAATTTTACGATGGACAGTGCTCTCAGTGTCCTCATAAAATATAGTGAGAGAATTTATCCTTCTACAAAGAATGCTTATCGCAAGAACATCCGCGGCAGGACTGAATACAATATTGATAATATTTGGAACAATAACAGAGAACATCGCAGCATTCCGCTGGGCGGACTGAGTGGCGCTTTCGTTTATTCTGGTTCTCTAGGCGGGGCGTACTCCAATATAGGCGTTCCAACAGCTAGTATTTGGCCACTTGACGCTCACCTTAACTTTGCCACCACTGGCTCCGCTCTCGGCACCGACGGCGCAGGACAGCTCCTGAACCTGTACTCTAGGTATAGTTGTTCTGTGGTCTCTGATGGCACGAAGCGAACAAACATTAATGCTGCCCCGACTTATGCTTACAGGACCCAGTACGGCTGGGCTGCTAGTGCTACAGGGTCCGGCGGACAGGATCCCCTATACATGGGCGACGCCCCCTGGACTGCTGCCGAGACTTTCGGCAAGCCCCCCTATGAGACCTACCAGTCGTATGCGGATAGAATCCGATCGATAGGAAAGGACTATTCAATTCTACCTGAATTCAGGATAAGTCCACTGATGAGTACCTATGTTGATACTCACGAGAGTAACTTCCTCGCGAATCTGAATAATATTTTCGAATTAACAGGTGCGGCAGTTAGCAGTAGTGTAGAGGATAAGTTCTATACCACCTACACTAACTCCGATTTCTTAAAGTATTTTAAAATTGTTGATGACGATCTCTACGAAAAGAGGTCTGGTGCCCTCAAGATTGTTAGAGATAAGGTAACTTTAAGTTGCGATGCCCTAATAAAATTCTTGCCCTATAAGGGGTTTTATCCTGCTGAACGGACAGCAGAACTGGCAACGATCTTCTCTCAGTCTTATGGTCCGAACATCATCCCGGCAATGACAGATTATGAGGCAAATCAGAATCAAGTTTTCCGGATTGTTACGGAGCCCCTTTTCTCTCCTGGAATTTTGCATAATACGGTGAAATCCGGATTGGCAGTATCTAATTTTGTTCTTACATATGGGGGCACCGGCAGCAACCATACGAGCAACGGACCCCCCATGGCTCTTACTATCCCGACGGCCACCACGGGAGGCGTTCGGACAACGGCGGGACAGCGCACCGGTGATCACCAATGTACAGTGGGAATCCCGACCCGAGATATGCTGTACGCGCCGCAACCGAATGCCGCAACCCCAGCAGGGCAGTATTGTATGCAAACTGTTCCGTTTGAAGCATTATATGACCCCGAGAGCTTCTTTAACCTGGATACAATAGCAAACCTTAGTGGATCAACACCCCGGACGTCCAACCCCGGGGTCAACTCCTTCCCCAACGGAGTAATTTATGATACGGCGGCAACAGGAAGTCTGGCTTATTTGAACCCGGGTACAAAGATGCAGGTCGGCGTGGATCTATCAACCTTCCAAGGCTCGCCGACCTATAAATTAGCAATAGATAACTTTTTAAGTGAAGTTTCTAGCCTTTTCGTGGATCAGTTCGCCCACTTTAAGTCCGACCGCGAAGAGAATTTTAAGTCCGTTAGCTCCGACAATGTTTATATGATGACGTTGGAACTTTATCGAACAAAGCTTCCCGGCAATGAGACGACCATGGCTCAGCCCGACCATAAGAATTTCACGATGTATAATAATCCGCTTGGTTTTGGTCAAGTCGCTCTAAATGATAGTCTGCATGCATATGGTGGCTCTTCCGCGCATGTTACTCCTCCTTATTACGGTGCACCAGCTACAGTTACATTTAAATATGCACCTGGCTCAGGAGTAACGGTACCCACAATAGATGAAATTTTTGCCAACACTACGGTGACCTATTATAGGCAATCCCTCTATTCCACCTTGAGCATTAACACAGACACTTATTACTCTAGGATGCAAGTTAGCAGCTCTTGGAATCTTTTCGAGAGACTGACAGAAGTCCCTCCCGGTACTGTCACCCAGAAGAGCCGGTGGCTTTTGCAATCCAAAATGGAGACACCGGTGCTTAATTTTGCTCATACCGCCATGGTCCCGGCGCAATCAGCCTCCTCTGCCCCCTTTGGCGACGTCGTTAACGCAGCGACTCACAACTACGGCGGAGCTTCCCCTGGCATTCGTGGTATGTGGCACCAATATGGGTCCATCCCCACTGGATCCGCCGAAGGGGTGTTCGCGATTATTAACCCATATCCCACGCTAGGTAGCGCGGTGGAGGCTCCAACCGGAGGTACCGCTACCGGCTCATTGGCGAACATTTTGGGATTCCAAGCCGGCGTTCCGATGCGAATCGGCGCCACCAAGAAAGAAGCAAAATTTGAAGAAGCTGTTGTCGCAGTTCCATATCGCGTCGATTCCGGCATCAGAGAATTTATTAAATTCCCCAGACTCGTGCCTTCTTTGGTCACACTAAGAGCCGCCATGGATAAGTATGTGTTTCCCCCCAAGTTTGATTTTACTCGATTTGATACGGTTGACGCAATAATGATGTACGTTTTTGAGTTCTCAGCAGACCTCACGCAGGCGGACATAGCCAACATGTGGCAGAACTTGCCCCCTTCTATAGCAACAGAATTTAAAACTCAAAATGCTGTCGTAGAAGAGAAAGAGCTGATCGATTCAATTATAAGTAAAGATAAAGATATTGAGTGGATGGTATTTAAGGTTAAGAAGCGCGCCAGATCTGATTTTGAACTCGTTCGCCGCTCCCAAGTGACAAATGATCTTACGTCGCTCCAGCCGCGAATAACAACTCCCTACTCTTATAACTGGCCCTACGACTATTTCTCCCTGGTGGAACTGGCAAAAATTACAGAGGGAGTTGATTATATATCATCTGATCTTAAGGCAGGAGCGAACATTTCCGAACTTGAATCTCTGGACGTAGACCGCTCGGTAATATCAGCCGACTTCGGCGCAGCATCGTACGGCGCCGCCTATACGGGCGGAGGTGGCTCCGGTGGACCCCAAGGAGCGGCTTCCAACGAGGTTGCCCAACAAAGTGCCGCACGGAACAACTATGGTCCTGGGTCTTCGGGCAAACCACCACCACAGAGCACCTACCCCGGCTCAAGCGCAGCGTCTTCGGGCAAAGGCGCAGCACAGAGCGTCTTCAACGTAGCTTCTTCGGGCAAAGGCGCAGCACAGAGCACCTACCCCGGCTCAAGCGCAGCTTCTTCGGGCAAAGGCGCAGCACAGAGCACCTACCCCGGCTCAAGCGCAGCTTCTTCGGGCAAAGGCGCAGCACAGAGCACCTACTCATCCGGGCAAAGCACCTACTCATCCGGGCAAAGCACCGTATACACCTCCACCTCGGGCAAAGGATCGGGGCAAGCTTCAGCAGGGTCATCTGGGATTTCATCTCGGGGGGCTAGCTATGGTGGGGCTACGAACTATGGCTCCAGCTATGAAGGCGGCGGCAGTCAGGCTCCGCCTCCAACGCAATATCCACCACCAGGTAGCTTCTAATGGAATTTTTTAATAAAAAAGAAGAAGTGTTAGACTTTAAACTAACTGAGTATGGCAAAAATTTGCTAGCGCAGGGAAAGCTTAATCCTGCTTACTATGCTTTTTTTGATGATGACGTCATGTATGATGTCAGTGGTTCCGGATTTACGGAGAACCAAAATGACATTCGCGGACGGATACAAAGCGATACCCCCAAGTTAAAAATAATGACTACGCGCACATCCGCCGAGACCCGGGTGACTGAATTCTTAAACAACCTTCAGACCGCAATTGGTAATTCTAACTCAGACCCTGCAGAAAATGTAGCTGTTTTCAAAGCTCAGCAGCCTTATGCCGAGAAGGGTAAGATGGCAGCATATCCCCTCGGACGCTCTTCCTTAGACTCGAATTATAATCCTGCCTGGCAAGTGGAAGTCCTGTCAACACCTGAGATTAGTTCGTCTCAAAGATATCTCAACGATGATGACTATATCGACAATATACCTCAACTTGATATAAACATAGACTATGAAATACTTTTTAAGCAGGGGGCATATACCTCAGATGCGATTAGTAACTACTTTGAAAATAGTAATATTTTTCTGGCAATGAGAGAAAACTACCTTGTGCTAGAAATCTTAGAAGAAAATACTGATTTTGAAAAAGAAAATTTTGAAATTGAAGTCTCTCTTTCGCAATCCACAACAGGGTATACCCCTAAAGCATATATGCAAGAAAATCCCACCGTGTTTGTGCCGCCCTCGCAAAATAACGTGGAATACTATATAAACGTTCTGGTTGACGACGAAATTCCACAAAATGTATTACAGGAACTAAATATACCAGAGAAGGCTGTGTTTACAAATGCGTCAAGACTAAACCTCAACCGCGATTTGTACATGACCGAAGATTCGGAGCCATGTGACTGATGACAGTTTCTAGTGGTCCTTTCCACGGACCAATACCCTTTCTAAATATCCAAGATGTCACTGTTCGTGGCATGGACTCCCGCGTCGTGACGGTATTGCTGTCCAGCGAATTAGTATCTTTTACTAGTCAAATTGTGAAATTTGGGAATTTCGTATGGTTCACCGATGATCCCATTAAAGCTGCCGAGATGTGCCATGATCACCAAAAATTGAAACAGCTGATACGAACAGCGGGACCTAAGAATAAATTTATGTTTAGTTCCCCTCAGTCAGAGTTCATTCGGGGCGACACTGTCAATCCTCAGTTAGGACAGTATGTTAACTCTCGCGATATCGTACGCACCTTCGGGGGTAAAGAGGGCGGCTTGTCCCTTGGTTTAGCGAACTCTCCATCTTTGTACATCGTCGCCGCGGCGTTTCGCCAACGCAAGAACTTGATAACGATCGGTAACGTAGTGCGGGAGACAATTTTAGAACAGAACAAGACCCCGTTAACTGCCGAACTATACAGTCTCCTAGAAACAATTCCCGGTTATGGACTTCAGGGATCTGTTTGGCCCGGCGCCGTCCACGAAAATGAGGCTTCTATTCTAGGTGGAGAACATATTCATCCGCATGTTAATTCGTCGGCTTGGACCACCCATCAAAATGATGATGATATTGGGGACAACAAACACAGGTCTTCTGGGCGCTATGTGCCCCATTCTCACCCGGCTGCAACGGGGATTGGACCTTCCTCACCGGTGGGAGATACATCCTCCTTAGTGCTAATGGCTGGGAACAAGCATGTGCAACGCGCGCACCCGAAGCTTAGTTCGCAAACCATTCTCAACACTAAGGTCATTGACAATAGGGTGCTCACGCTCGGATCAAATGTATCACCAACTTTTTATATTGAGGAAACAGATAACCCCTATCTCTCCCCGGTTCAGTTGTCTAGAAATAGCCAATCTATCATCAATGGAATGTTTTCGTTTAACATATCTAAATTTATAGAGGATAATACTAAACTAAAGGGAGTGATAAAAAATACAGAAAGCCTTTTAACAACAGTGAGACTGGAAGATGTTATTATATACCAGAAGCCTTCGGGCCCTGCACCCAAGGGAAACCAGCTTACGCCAGTAGGGAAAGTTAGCTGCGGCATAGGACAGGCGAGCAGATTTAAAAAGGTTGCTAGTTGGGGCGATGGATTGGAAGTATTGAATACAGATAACAATGGAAACAGGATTCTAGACATAACTTTTATGGATCCCACCTCGGCCGGGATGTCGTCTGGACATGTCGAATACAGGGTAGAGATTTTGTTATCGGATAGATCTAAAGAAGTAATCGAAAGGCTTGTTTCTATAATGCAAGCAAATATTAAAGAATGTGAGGACCTTTTAGTAACCCTCCTCTTTCGCCCACCTGGATCTCAAAATACCGGCCCCGGACCCTATGGATCTTTAATAGAAAAGTATCTTACCACACTCGAATTTTTATTTGGTAGCGATGTCTTTAGCCCCTGGACTCGAACTTATTGGAGTGAAAATTTGCTCGCCATGGCTTATTCATATAATGATGACGGACAAGCCCACAGGGAATATCGAAGCCGTCATTCTAAAATTATAGAAATGGTAAATACCTTTATTACCAAATTAAACAATCTTATTAAAAGTGCGCCCATGTCAACCGTACAAGCTACTAATTTTCATTCGAAGATCTATAATTCTAAAAAAGATAATACTTTGCGTCTGGTAAAGATCTTTGATGACAAATTACAAATTCAAGGATCGAACAATGTGGGTCTTGGATACATAGATAATAATGTAGCCTCTGAGACAGTTACTCCTAACATGCCTTTTGAAACATTTAGTGGTCGCACAATAGACGAAATTCAAAAATTTAATATAAGCAATCCGGAAGCAATGAACATTAATACTTACGGGTACCTGTCCCCGTCATATGTGGGACTAGGCAACAATAGTGTTTCGACTACAAGCATGCAAGTAGACACAAGTCAAATACTTCCACTGATAAACTCCAGCCAAAGCCCCAACCCGGGCTTCGATCCCGAACCCACCAAGCCTGATCCTCTCAGTAAATTAGAAATTCTTGCGTCTTCCGGAGTGAGTATAACTGCCCTCAAGGTAGGACTGAGAAAACTAGTTAATGTGCCAGAGGTCGTAGAAGGAAACGAGGTTTCTTCCCATAATATATTCGGAGGGGACTCCACGTTCTTGCACGCCTCGACAGGTGTTAGTTCATTTTCTGGAAGTACCGAGCCCGAGACACTGGTTAGTAGTCAACAACAACAACACATAAACGCGTCCGCACCTCTAGTCCAAAATTTAGTAGATGAGACCGTCACTGGGTTCCAGCCTCAGACCCAACTTAATAATGCATCGATGCTTCAGGGCTCACTAATGCTTAATAGTGTCACTCAGAACCCGGGAATCGTTGCTGCTTCATCCCCGGTATCAGCTTTTGCTAGTTTTGGTCTCACAGTACAAGTACAATACTTAGCTCCCTATAACGAGTCGACAGGAGTGAATCAACAGAATTGGACAATCCTTGATGAAAACGCCTTTAATCAAGCCCAACAGTCAAATTCTTCAATGATCTGCCGTCTTACTTCGGTAGCAAACACTGTTGCCATGAATCAAAATATACAGATGGATCCGATGGCTTCCTTGTTTGTTCTGGGGAACGATAGGGCTATAGAAAGAGACGTTAGTACCATAAAGGATATTATTGATGATTTGGCGGCATCCGACATGACACAGCAGAAGATCGACCAAATCGAAGCGTTGGGGAGAGACACAATCTATGCAAAAGTGATCCCAGAGGTTGCTTATAGGTGGCACTCGGTCGTTCCAGGACAAGGTCTCTCCGGTGGACAAGCGACAGCTCAAGGTCCTGTGGCTCAAACCGGTCAATCCGGCGGACCTACTTATGCCACACAGCAGAGTTATGGGACCCCAGTACCGGGCACCAACATACAACCACAGGGCACATCTAACTATGGGCCTCCAGCTGCGGAATCAATTCCCGGAGGACAGCAGCTCCAGTCTAATAGCGAAATACTTAGGCTTGACCGACTTCTATCTCAGGGACACATGTATTAAGATATGGCTATGCAAGTAAGATCTTTTAGAGACACCCTTCGAATGGTCGACGCTGATTTGATAGGAATAAAGCGCCGAACGAACAATACTAGTAACTATCACCCTATGGTGCGTCATGATTGGGGCATTGAAGACAAGATCCGGGGTTCCTTAGGACGATACTACACTGTTTATGAAAGCAGCCGGGGTACCGCGCTTGTAAATTACGCAGGAGCACTCCGCGGACTACGTGAGGGAGCCAACCCCGCCGCCGGATGGTATGACCATGCAGGATCGAATAATTATGAGGCGCGCCTAGGCGGGAACCATCGTCTAAGGGGACAGCTAAATGGACCCAATGATGGTACCAATATAGTTTTTGATTATGAAGTTATAAGATATGACGACGCACACTACACCCCGATCCTGAGACTATCTTCCTCGGCGGCTGCCTGGAACGCATATCAATCTCGGAATGCGGCATCCACGGACTTTATTGGCGGCTATAACGGCATGGGTCGGTACGTAAAAGACGGTTTTAACCTAGGGAACACGGCATATGCGCCACTTCTTGATAATTCTACTTATTATGACCATACTTGCTACCTCTATAACCTATCAGCTGATAAACAGACCCGCCTAGCGAGCGGAGTAAACCTTCGGGTAGAGCCAATTTATAATTATTATCCTGCGACGACTCCTCCGTATGAGATAGTAATTGGCAGCAGTCCCCAGGTTCAAGAGTACTACCTTCCCAATGTGTACTACCTCCAGAGTGAGTTACACAACACATCAAGCGCACTTTTAGCACAGTATCATCTTCCAGCGTTGACTCTTAATGAAAGGGTACCCTGGTTTGTTATTTCCAATCAGCAGACGGTCACGGAAGCTAATATTGGGAGATATTATGATATGTATGCCGAAGGGCTTCAAGATGTATTAGAGGATACATCCGAACTACAGCTTCTGGACACAAATTTAGAGAAGAACAATAAAAACTTTGTTGTTCTATACTCCGATCTTGGAGCATTAAAGGAAGATCGGATAGATACAACTACGATTCCATTTTATAATAAGCTTATTTTGGGGTATGATATAGATCTAAGAGCTGGCAAGGAGGAACACATTTCTATCTTGCAACAACTTTATAACGATTCTGACACGAAAGATTTTATTAATTTGCTCCAAATGGCAACCGTACTTAAACTCACGACAGCGGCAGCAGAAACTACTCAGGCTCCATTTACAACAACACGCCGGACGGTTCTGAGCGCCGAAGATGCTAGCCAATGGAACTTCAAAACCTCTACACAAGATTATAATGTTTTATACGATTTGGAAGACCTATTGAACAACATGATTGCCAACAATGACGCTGTGACCTTGGCCGACATGATCAATAACTTCTCGACCTTCAATCCGAATGTACAGTATAACGGGTTTGACTTGGACTCGCTTCCCTTTCGACTTATTAGAGACTATCAGCTTTCAGAGGACCAGCTAGATTCTAATGCGGTGCATGCTGAAAATGCCGAAAATGATATGTTTAGTGTGGAGGGTTCTCCTTCCGCAGTCTCCCGCGTACTGAAAACTTTTGAAGAGGTATTAGAGACTACTCCGTGCCATTCAGAAACTCTTATGTATATAATAAAAAAGAAAACGGCTCCGGACGCCGCACCGATACAAACTTTTTACGTCGCAGCGAATTTTAGAAGTAGTACCCCAACGATGTATTATGACACTCAAGTAAAATATAATGTTCCTTATTATTACGAGATCGACCGAGTTGTGCTTCTTTTTGGAAATGAATATCGGTACGTGGATTCCACTGCGCACGTGGCACGTGCCACAGCGACGGGCACCGCAGACCTCTTCTTCCACAATTCGCCCAGTATTAAGGCAGTCGTGGTGCCATATGTAAGCGGTGACATTGAGTCTATCATTCTGGACAAGCCTCCGGTCCCCCCCGAAATTTCTTTTTATCCTCTCAAGGGAATAAACAATAAGGTTCAAATTTTATTAAACTCCAGTACGGGACAGCTAGAGTCCAAACCGGTGACTATTTTACCCACTGACAGCCAATTCTTTTTGGATGAATATAAATCTCAAACCGGAGAACAAGACATTACATTTAATCAAATGGTCGAGGGAGAGAAAAAAATCGAGTTCCGCTCCGATGACCCCGTCGATGCCTATCAGTTATTTAAAATTGATAATCTCCCTGCGTCTTATGCGTCTTTCTCTAATGGTCTTATTTATATTGATCCCGCACGAGGCGTAGGCGGATACCTTAGTGACACGATTGAACCAAATAAAAAATACTACTATTGTGCGCGCGCCGTGGATATTCATAACAATATCTCCAATCCGAGCCACATTTACGAAATCGAAATGGTGGACAATAATGGGCAGATTTTTCTGAAACAGAAGGTATTTACTTATGAATCAGCGGTACACCAATATAGCAAATCTGGAAGAAGGCTAATTTATATTGAGCCAAGTTTGCAACAAAAGGTTTTTACCCGCCCGGACGAGGCTGGAAACCCTGGAGTTAATAATTTGCCGACCTTTAATATTTTGGGCGCCCAGGACGTCGATACGGTCTGGCAAAAATCTTTCAGAGTGAGAGTTACAAGCAAAAAGACAGGACGAAAAGTAGACCTAAATCTTACATTTAAGAATTCAGGGATACTAAATCCAAGCGAATAAAGTTATTTAATACTATTTATATGAAGAGGACAACAACATGGGATTCTTAGACAACTCAGGCGACATTATTTTGGACGCTGTTTTAACCGACTTAGGCAGAAAAAGGCTAGCCGAGGGAAATGGTAGATTTCGAATAGATAAGTTCGCCTTTGGCGATGACGAAATCAACTATGGATTATACGATAAGAATAATACAAGCGGATCGGCGTATTATGACATCAGCATCCTTCAGACTCCGGTGCTGGAGGCTTTCACTAACAACATGTCGAGCATGAAGTCGCGACTTATTTCTTATACAGAAAATGATCTACTTTATCTTCCCGTCATTAACGTGAGAAATTCAGGCGACGCTGCAGTCTATAGCGGAACTCCTGCCACGCGCATGGTTTTGGTCGACCTGACTACTGTTAACGCATTGACTGATGGAGGTAATACTCTGGACGCTGGATTGTTAAATGGTAACCAGCCAAATCTTGGTACAAACATAATTTCCGCGGACCAGGGACTCGACACTAGCGAATTGTCCCCAAACTCAACAATTGATCCCATGTTACTGGAAACCCAGTATTTCGTGCAGATAGACAATCGTCTGGGGCATATAGTTTCCTACTTAGGGTCCACCACATCAGATGCATATACTCCAACGTCTGTAGATGATGATAACATTGCTACATACATTTTTACTGCTGATGATGATTCAGGTGCGGTGACGCCGGTCGAGAATGACGCTGCGTCATCAATTGTCGGACCCCGCGGAACACGAATCTCATTTAAGGTCGCCTCCGGTCTAGATTTAAAAACAGGGACGTTCCTCTTTACTCAGCTCGGTTCTCAGGGCATCACCGCAATAGCCAGCGGCACCGGCGATGACCTGGCAGCGGCAGACTATAAATTTATTGATTCGACGATTAGGATCTCGGGGATCACGACTGGGTACACCCTAGACATTCCTATTCGCTTTGTCAAGAAGATTACTTAGAAGGATATAAGAAATGGCCACATCGTTTAAAACATTCGACCCCGGAAAAGATTCCGTTATAACAAGAAACCTGCTTCATGAGGCAATCCCGATCACGGGAACCATCGTGTCCGGCACATACGCCGAAGGAAATATTAAAAACTATTCCCATGGAATGTTCCAGTCGGTTTATGACTATCCTTATCTGAGTTCGTCTGCTAACCACATTATTGACTTGAGCGTTGGATATGCAGCAGCTTCTTCTTATTCACGATCCTACGGCACTACAAGCCAACAGAAAAAGAAAATTAATCTTTACAATGAAATGGCACAGGTACTAGCCGGCTTCGATGAAAACGGAGCCCTGCGTCGCTTTGATGAGGATGGTGATCTTACAGGCGGAGACAAAATCAATAACGCTTTCTTTATTAACCTTACAAGGCTTCTTTCTAAGGATGAAATTAAGAAGGGAAGCTTTTCCCTCACACTTGGGGTGGGTACCCCGGGCGTTGCAGGATACTCGGCAAATGTGTTCGGCGGCGACCTTACAATTACTGATAAGAGTGGCTCGAATGGATATAAAGTAAACTCTCCAGCCGGAGAGTATGGAATTCTCTATGCTACTGGTTCTGGAAATACGTGGGACCAGTCTGCCGGCGGCTATAATGCCAGATGGGATCGTGGCTATGCTAAAGTGGGCTTACTTTACTATCAAGCCGGCATCGCCGTAATAACGTCGTCTGTGTTTGGTAGTCTCCTTTCTTCTTCGGTGAGTATGAGCGTCACTGAGGGCATTGGTGTGCATGCTAGCGCCAGCGTTGTGGGAACAATGATCACGAGTTCTATCTCGGGTAACTGCGATAACTTCCGACATCGCTTTAAGAACCTTTCGTTCAACAATACGACCGAGCTTAATTCAACGGTTTATTTCTGCCGCGCGAACAACACTGATTTTAATTACTCTGCCAATCCGACGTACTTAAGTGCCAGCAAGATGGTTGTAAAGAACAACTCGCAAGATGTTCCAGTGTCTTACATGACAACTGTTGGGCTCTATTCTGCAGACAATGAATTGTTAGCAGTCGCAAAGCTTTCGGAACCGCTCAAGAAAGATCCAACTACGGAGTTCACTGTTAGAGTTCGACTGGACTACTAAAGTGTTAAAACGGTCATGTTATGCCTTACTACAAGTTTAACAGGAACGATGTCTATAATAACACTCTTGTAACCTACCCTAGTGTTAAATTTGTAGTTTATAGCGGATCTGCATTCTATAATAATACTCCTAATATATCAGGAGCCTTCGCAGACCCAATCCGGCTCACCGACGCTGGGCACCTGTCACTTTATGAACTGAATGTCGATCGCGTTAGTGCATCGACTAATCGATGGATTGGACCGCGCAGCCCGTCCGAAGATCAAGAGGTTGTTAATAATGGTTTAATTTACTCTTATGTTGTTAAAAATGGATCTAGAATTGATTATCGAACATCTACAGAAGCGTCGTTCAACAATTCGAATTATGGAGACATAATAACAAGCGCGTATCCGTATACCTCCAGCATCTCTAAGCAACTTTATAAGACCTCAACTGTACGAAGTGGGAGTTCTTACGTGTCTTACTTGATGGCCCTGAAAAACACCATAAACTATTATCGATATATCAGCCCACAGTTCCAATATTCTTCGTCAGTTCGAGATTTTAACCTGGTTGAAGTGGGGTTGGTTAACATTCCTACTATTTTTTATGGCTCCGGAATCAAGAAGGGCACCGTAGACTTAAAGTACTATATCACCGGTACAATGATTGCGCGCGCACAAGATAAGAATAGAGACGGCGTCTTATACTCCACCTATGGTGTGGGCTCAGGATCTGCAATTGGACTGGCTCTCTATAGTGAGGGCTTCCTGATACTGACAGCCTCTGACAGCCTCTCAGCAACAACTATGGATTTTTATACTGGTTCGGCAGTTCTGGCAGGCGACCCCGGTGACTCCCCGAAATGGATATATTTTGCTCAGTCAATATCGGGGACGATCAGTGCCCCAAGTTCTTCGTTTGAGATGAAGATGAGCGGCACGTCACAGGTGAGCACCGTGACAATGTTTGCTACCGCTCCCAAGGCACATGTGAATCAGTCGAATAATCCTACCTGGGTTCGGTACTCCGCGGGCAATTTTGCTCAAACGGGATCTAAGGCTTATATGGAAAACAGTCGGCGCTTGATTAAAAATGTAGTTAGCTCTGCATATGCTGATCCAACCGGATCTTTTGAAAAGACTACGTACATTTCTAAGGTCGGTATTTATGACAAGGAGAAGAATTTGATCGGTATTGCAAAACTTGCCACTCCTGTAAAAAAGACCGCCGCACGCGACATGACATTTAAAATTAAGCTAGATATTTGATATTATAACAACATGATATTAGGACTAGACATCTCAACCAGCATAACTGGCTATACAGTATTAGATTATGAAGGCAAGATCCTTGCCTGCGACCATATCGATTTACGAAAAGAAAAAGACTTCTTCAAGAAAATACAAATTGTAAATTCTCAGCTGGAAGCAATAAACGACGAATACGAGATAGAACAGGTATACGTTGAGGAATCGCTACAATCGTTTAATCGTGCAGCTGGCAAATCTCTTTCCATTCTTTCAAAAATAAATGGTATTGTTTCATGGCTGTGTTATAATATGTTTTACGGCGAACCCAAGTATTTCGGTGCCCGGTCCGCACGCAAACTATGTGGCATCACAATTCCCCGGGGCTCTAAAGCAAAAATGGTAACATTTCAGTTTGTGATTGACAACGTGCCAGGGTTTGAGGTACAATACACTAGACATGGAAATCCAAAGGCCGGCTATACTGACCGGTCGGACAGCTATGTAATCGCAAAGGCAGGCTGGATCCGTGAAAGAGAAGAAGCTAAAGATACTGACTAATGTGTTGGGGGCCGGCTACCGGACCAACAATGAGTATCTTTTTAAATGCCCCTACTGCGAACATCACAAGCGCAAGTTCTCTGTAAATCTAGATAAGGGCTACTATAAATGCTGGGTGTGCGACACCCGTGGCAAGAATATCTATCGTGTTGTTCGCCGTTTTGGCACGAACCATGACAAGGCACAGTGGCGAGATTTCACTTCCGAGATTGATTTTGATCAACTCGAAGATCTATTCGCCGAGAAAATAGAAGAAAAACAGATACTTGAGATGCCCG
>Ga0208012_1000292_pt1 | contig 19026 bp, 7 predicted proteins | sample 15BtaG_FD_184090 | JGI IMG/M metagenome (GOLD analysis project Ga0208012, IMG submission 184090) | Marine viral communities from the Subarctic Pacific Ocean - 15B_ETSP_OMZ_AT15312_CsCl metaG (SPAdes) (version 2) | ecosystem: Environmental > Aquatic > Marine > Oceanic | place: Pacific Ocean... | reverse complement strand
AATGTGTTAGGACGCTTGGGCTGAATTTCGCCGACAAGTACCCCGTTGACGATATTTTCGCGAGAGGGAGGGGTGATGACTGTGCCCAGCTGGTTTGTTTCTCTAAGTTTTCTTGCGACCGGTGATTCGCCTGCACGGATTTGTTTCCAAGTTGGGTATCCGTAGGGTCCGTTGCGGTTAAGGAGGATGGCATTCAAGACAGCTGCTCTACCAGGGATGTCTGGGGGCGATTCGAACACGCCGTAACTTGCAGCTGCGCCGGGTGAGAAATGAATGAAATCTGAGTTTATATAGTTTACGCGGTACTTGCCGCCGGCATAGTATACAGACGTCATCGATGGAAAACCTTGAATATGGGTCGACGCACTAACTGGGTCGAGAACGATATCGGAAAGTCCATTGAACGCTACGGGCGTGAATTTGGTATAGCCCAGACCTCCCGCAGTGGTCCGATTCCATCCGCCGAAGTAGCGAATAGTGTCCGCGACGTTGGCGCCGGCGACTTGATCGCTGCTTGTCACCAATTGACTCAGTGTGCTCGCACTGAAACACATAGCCCTATCAAGACCGAGTATGGATTGTCCGCTAGCTAACGAGGCTGTGATCCAGCTGTACTGCTGTTCGGAGCGCGGAATTGCGTGCTGAACGAACAAGTTATCGTAGACTGAGCCTGTTAGGTAGGCGCCCTCTCTGTATTCTATTATTCTCCTTTTGCGGTTTCTGTTTGTCTTTTGCCACGACGGAATTGTTATATATGTAAGCTCCGGGATAGACCCATAGGCAGAATCATATCCAAATTGTCCGGCGTGCAGCGTGGCTAACTGATTAAGTCCGCGGTTCTTGCTAATTTGATCAACGACTCGGATGGTATTCTGGATCGACGGATCAAGAGAGGCGGACCCAGAGATACCATAATCAATGACCCTTCTGTTGCGATACGGCGACGCGTTATTTACCGACAGTTCTTCGTGAGCTGGTTCCATGTAGCCGCGTGATAGTGTACTATACTCGCCGGGGGAACTAAACCTATTGACAATAATCGTCTGGTTTGAATTGGCGCCAGTACGGTTGGGGAGTTCGTAGTTAAGATTGCCGCCACGATTTGCTGTTGAAGTGGGGTCCAGTGGGAATTTTCCTCTTGTCGCCAAAGTCTCTGGGTTTAGAGCAAAGTCAAACGATTGATCCTGGAAGAACGGATCATTGATGGTGCGTCCGCCGGTGCTAATGACCTGATAGTTCTTCTGGTAGTTTCCAACCTGATTATGAACTATTGTGCCAGACAGGCGGTAGCCTACAGAAGCCGTCGTCATCAGAATGTTCTTGATGTTTACGGGGCGCTTGGCAGTCTCGTCGCGGAATCGTTGGGCTGTCGGTGTTGCTGGGAGGAATCCATGGGGGGCGGACCCGGGCGGAGAGTCGCCGAAGGGATAGTTTGGGGGGACGACACCCAGCGTGCCTGTGACGGGCAATGCTAGCGATCCTAGTTCAAGTCTGAACCCTTCCGCTCTGCTCTCGCGCGTGTCAGTTCCGTCGTTGACTTCAGTGTGGCGATAGTAGCGACCTCCAACAAACTTCTCTGCAAATGGTCCCTGCATTGGAACGTCGTGGTTTTGCACAAAATCGTTGTGAAGGTTTGTGACCATTGTTCCGGATTTGTATTGAGTTACAACTTTGGAGTTATATCCTGTCTCAACTGACGAACTATAGACGCTGAACGGGGCGTATATGTTGCCGTCCAGCTTTATCTCTTCGGGAACATCGTTGATTCCCGGGTCCATGCCAAAACCTAGGCGCTGCTTGTATGCCGGGAAAAAGACATCTGTGGTATCGATCAATTGTTCTACGTCAGATCCGAAGCCAAGCATAATATTGGTCGGAATGTTTGTCAACGGAACGACTGGACCGTAGGGCGCTGTTGCCTGGAAAACATAGTTTGGACGATTATTGTGATGGCGTCCGACGCCTCCAAAGGATACCCCGCCTTCTGCTGATATTTTTACGGATGAAGCAACGTTTCGTGTGTAGGTCTTGCGAATAGCCGCTACCAGGTCGGTTCTCACTGCATCTGACGCCTCTTCTCGATATCGATGCCAATATATGTTAGTATTACCAGTACCGGGTGGGGACCCAGCTTCGCTGACTGGTGAATGGAAGCGCCTCCAAGCTTTGGAATAAGGCGGATTGGAACTACCAATCTGGCGGCGCGTAAACGTGGAGTTAGCTAGAATTCCCTGTCCGGACGGGAAATCATCAGGAGAGCCGTTGTCATCAGACTCACCACTGGAGTCTGCAGTACCCTGTACGTCATTACCACCGACGCGCTCCAGGAATGGAAATTTGCGTCGGTATTTCGGTCGCTCAAGGAGATGACTTTCTATTACTGTCATTATGTTGCCTGCAAATTCTGCGGAGGCTGGGACTAATTGCGCCAACAATACAGATAGTGCAGAGTCAAACCATTTGTAGAACTCATAAAATTTATCAAAGTCTAATTGATCATTCTGGACCTTTTCAAAAAACTTCTGGCGCATGTGATCCAGTTGCTTGTACTGTGTTCTATATTTTTCAACGCCATCGCCGATTAGATTATGCAAGTCCTTGAGATTTGCAAAGTAATTTACCATTTCGCCAGAGATGGTTTGGTACATGCTCTTCTCGAATGCAAAGTAAAAATTGGTTGGACGAGTTTCGGTGGTAAAGATATCGCGCTCTTGGGCACTCATCACGGAAATCATATCGGAAGCTTCCAATTGTTCTGGAAGATTGAGTTTTGAAGATTCTACAAGATCTGCATCTATTGCTTTTGTCGAGCTGGGCGCAAAGAATGAGCCACTGGCTGTATATTGTTTATTGAGGATGGGACCAAGAGCGCCGAAGCGAGTCAAATCAGCGGATCCTGAGCTGATATCACTTACCGTAAATTGTCCATTACTGTTGGAGCCCGTATTTGTTAGGAACCCCCAGGCGAATACCAGGGTGTCAAACTTACTTATGTCCCCTGTGAAAGACGCAGATGGATTAAATGGATATGCATATAGGTGGGGCTGGAGAGCACCTATGTTCTCGGTGTCAAGAATATGCGCGTGGAGTGTGGTATCTTCTAGGTAGTCGATCCAATAACGGCAGCTGCTAACTTTGACATCGCTCGTTGAAAGCACTGCTCCCGTAAAGTTCTCTCTGTGTGCTCCTATATAGGCGCGCCGGGAGCCAGTAATAAAGCCCGCGGCGGGGCTTGCTATTGTTTGGCTTACTGTAAATTCTTCTAGAACTACGCCGGCTTCTGCTTGAACGCCGTGTAATTCTACAACATAGTTTGAGGTAGTGCCGTCAACGAGACCCGTTAAGGGGTACTCAGATGGCTTGATTCGTACCGACAGGTTCCATTTGGTGTTGTCATATACATTTTGGTAGAGGTTCGATGTGGAGGTTGCGATAAGTCCCGGGGCCGAGCTGGATAAGAGGAATCTTGCATTAGTGGAGTTAATTTCATCTCTTACAGCGTACACCTGAAAGTTGAGAAGGTCAGTGGGGCTCCATGTGGTGTCTGAGGGTGTTGCGCTAGCGCTGTACATTCCGAATAGAGATGAGCTGATAGTATTGGTGTTGACATATGCTAGTGATGCTTGATCTACTTTTTGCGGAAATAGTATCTCAGTTTCCATCGTCAGTGCGTACCCTCCTGTCAGGTGAGTGCTAGATGGGATGTATCCCTCAGAATTAAGATTCGAGGGATCAGCATAGTTGTATACGACCGCGTGGGAACCCCTGGTGGTATTAAAATCAATATATCTCTCCGGAACTATTACATTTTTTCTATTATTTCGAAGCTGATATTCAACGTTATTAGCATAAACATTGAGTTTAATTATCTCTTCGTCAATGCCGAAGCATCGTATTAGATTACGAAATGATTTTTCCGTGCCCTTTGTCTTATAGATATAAGATAAGTTATTATAGATGTTTTGATATATAATATTTTTTATATCATGAAGGGATTTTTCATATACCAAATCTTCGCTTCTGTCGGCGAGCTTTTCTAGTATGTCAGCATCTAGAAATAAGTCGGGAGCTACAAGCCCTTGGGATGCCAGGAGTTTCTCGGCAAATGGAAGGGGTTTGTCACTGCCGCTTGGGTATTGTCGGTCACGTAATTTATTTAAACTTTCCACCTGAAGCTGCAGTGTGTCAAAATAACTTGACATGATCTGCGTGAGACTAAGAAGTTCTCTTTGTCCGGCAATATCATCTTCTGTAATCCACGCGGGAATTGAGTTATAGACCGCGGCATTATTAATACCATCGTGAGCAGACCCCAAGACCTTTAGGGAGTCGTTAAGAGCTACGACTGCAGGATGGAAAGAATAAATAATTGGGTCGCGGAATTCCTTGATTGCCGCGCTTGAGGATATAATAGCAGATCCTACGTTTCGAGAGTTCGTATTGTACCCGGTCCAGGCGCCGTTCGACGTACGTCCGGAATAATCCAACACAACGCTGTCTGTATCTGCGACGCCGGTTATTCCTTCATTGAATTTAAAATAGACACCCAGATCCACGTTGCCAGATTCTGCTGTCTCTATGAAGGGTGTCGGATCCGCATTGACGCCGCCTCCCACCTGTGTGAACCAGTGCCGTCCGATGTCTTTCGATGAACGCTGAGTTTTCCAATAGCGAAACTCGTCAAGGGAGCCTGAAAGTTTACCATCACCAGCGGTTGTGCCGTCAGCGCTACCAGGTCCTGCGGCGTCGGTGATTAGCGCGCCGATATATCCGCGGAGAGTGGTGCTGTCTAAGTCACCCAGTCCTGTTGAGCCCAAGACAGACTCATTGTCAAGAGCGCCGTCAACATAAAAACGTGTGGTTATGCCAGCGGATGCAGACTTTACAGTCACAGCATAGTGGTGCCAATTGCCGTCCGCCACCGAGGCGCTTGTTATCAGAGTGGAGGCGATCGGTTGTCGGTAAATACCTGATGTACCCGATATGGCTGTGAGCATGAAGGGGTCAGATCCGTCTGTGAGGTTACCTGACAGCTCAAGTCTTAAGCGTGCGTAACTGTCAGAGGAGGACAATTCCCCATTCCACAGGTCAAAAACAACTTCTCGGCTTGTTATATCAGGAGCCAGGAAGCCGTCTTTCTTTAGCCAAAACTCCAAGGTTGCACCTTGGGTGGCCAGATTTAGCTCTAGGTTAGAGCCGCGGTTCATTGAGGGCTGATAGTAATTCGAGCCTGTAAACTGCTGGGAATATGGAGTTGGTGTAATTGGGTGGGGGTTTGGTCCGCCCTTTACATAAATGTATTCTGGTACAGTGGGGCGCCCATAGCCATCAACAACACTGTCTGTTGCGGCGCCGTTAGCAGACATAATAACATAACCCGTCGTGCGCGGATACTTCTCATCAACAATATAGAGGTCGAGATATGTAGAAGCATTCCTCCACTTAAGACGTTCTTGTAAAGAGCCATCATAAGGGTAAGTGTTGTAGATTCGTTTTATGGATTGAGCATAATACTCTTCGGCCGAGCCATAGCGAGCGAAGTTTTCCGGCTTGGAAAAATCGATACGAGGTATAAATCTCTCTTCTTCAATGATATCTTGCTCGTGATATCCAACAGATTCTACCTCTGATCCTATATCAGTGGCAGATTTGTATGCGAGAGATTGTATGTTTTCGGCAACTTCGAAATATTTCTTAATGCTCATACTCTAATTATTCTTCAACTCGGAATTTGAACCCTTGTGGTTGTTCTTGCCATGCTCCTATGCTATCATTGTAATATGATAACCTAATTTCATACATGTATCCTGTCTCTAATAGCCCCATATCAAGATCAAAGTAGTTGCCTTCCTTATCATAAGAGAGGTATGTACTATAGTCCGACCCTGTTCCGTAGGGGATAGCTGTATAGTTATCTGTTACGCGGGCAATGCTAAATGAAGCGCTGGTGATAATATCGGTTGGGTTATTAGCTGTCGCAACCGTGTAGATAGTTGGGCTCCAGTTCTTGCTTCGTACAAAGAACCTAAAGCGTGCCGTGTCCTGCGGAGAATAAGATTTCTTAAGATTCTTGCAGGAAGTTATACGGTCAAACGTTGGGGCACTGTCGTATGTCGGAACCAGTTCAGGATAAAAGGATCCCGTAAAGAATTGGACGCCACCTAGATGCCATACGTCGTGGATCGCAGGAGCCGGCGTAGCAGCCGCTGTAAGGGCGAGACTGACCGAGTATAGCCCAGCGCTCGTATAACTCGCTGTAGCGTTCAGATCGCCGGCTGAGGCGACGTCACCGCCTACTGGGAGCGCCAACTTTGATCCAGTTGGCAAGCCGTTCGAGCTGGAGTAAAATGATACCAACAAGTTGCCTGCGCCTGCCGCTGGGATATTGACTAGTCGTCCGCGGATGTAGTTATAAAAAACAAGGGTGTTTAAGTTGTCGGCGGCTGGGGCCAGAGAACTAGAATAGAAGAAGTTCTCTCTATCGTCAGTTGTTCTGCCATCCCAGCGGGCTTCAAGAACCGGGCGCTTGAAGAAATACTCTGTGGATCGTGCAAAGAACTTCTTTGTGTAATAAGATTGTGTGGCGCCGTCGAGGTTTTGGATTGTGCCGTTGGCGCCTGCGGCTAAGGCATATGCTTCCTGACTAGCTGTGAGTCTAACGCCAAAACCATTACTCTTTATTACACCGTCGCCTGCAGGTGTATCAAGGTATGTAATCCACTCTTCCACAATGTGAGAGACATCATGCTGTAAGTCTTCGTAGCCCTGAGGGAATGCGATGGTGTAGTTCGACCCTGTGTGATAATCGCCGCCGTCGTTTGTCCAACTTGTTCCGGCTTGGCGCAGACCCCAGTTGGCTTCTCCTAGGTCCTGATAGTTATCCATATCAAGTCCTGCACCTTCCGACCATGCGGCAGACACTGGCGCCACTACCAAGTTAAAGTCTTGGGGTAATGTCCATGGTGTTTCTGCGTTGAACATTTTAAGATAAAAGGAGACACTTCCAGAAGCAGGTATCTTACCAGCTGTGCGGTTGGCTTTAATTGTATCAATCGGAAACTGGATTAGGATCCGAGATAGCTCTTGAGACTGTCCGGCCGAGCCTGAGTCTTGTCCATATATTGAGAAGACCTCTAGAGAGTCGGCATAGCCCATGTTGGATCCAGTGCCGCGTGTGACCAAGCCGGCTTCATAAGCGTTTGTGATGGTGGTATCGGCACTTGCCGTATATCTGAGTATTGCCATTATCTTATGGATCCCTTGATATCGACATTCGGAAACTTAAGTTCGAAAACTATATTGTTTTTGGCTTCTACTCGTCGTCCGTCTGGAGTGAGGTTGGCTGACATATTGTAGCTTACGTCTGAGTATTGCGCGCCAGACTGGTTTTCAATTTGAAGATCAATTACATCGACAACGCCCTTGACTTTTTGAAGGACCTTATAAAAATCTGTGAGTTGAATCGATTCGCCGATATCATACTGATGTTCTAGTATAAACTGTCGCAGTGCGGCATTCGCGCGGTTCATTACGGTAAACCTGTTAGTATTGATATCTGCCATAATTGTGTATACTAGTGAGAAATTAACGATCGCGGCATCCAAGATATCAATTGTATCATTAACCATCTTATATTGTAAGAGCCAACTTCGTAAGTTGTTTTTGAGAGTAGAGTTCGCGGCTATTAGTTTTCCACTTGTGTTCTCGGATATAACATAGAGGTTCAAGTTTCTCTTAAATTCATCAAAGTCCTTTACCAGTGCGGCGCGCTTTACGGCTCCAAACTTTGTGGGCATACCATAAGCTATAGAAACATAATCCTGTGCTGTGACAGCACGGTTTTGAGTGGCGTAGTATCCGAAGACCCTTTCTTTAATCTCTTCAGAAGTGGGTAGGGTAATACTTCCAACAAAAGGCTCTTCATTTACTACCTCTAGCGATGCTTGCACGTTGCTTCGCAATCCAGGAGACAGGGCGCCCTGTGATGTGAATCTCATGATTGGTCTATCCGTGCGAATAATAGTATTAACAGCAGCATTTACATCAGTACTAGTGTTGACGCGGTAGCCGATGCGCAGTGCTGTGTTAGATGGAGCGATACCAAATTTGTCTGTACTGATTAATTTAGTGGGATCAAAATCTGGATCTGTTATGTAGGTTCTGCCATTAAGATCTAATACAAGGTTTGAAGGGCTAACAATTGAGTTAGAGAGCAGTTCTGAGTCTGATCCATAACCAAATTGCAGGAAGGTTCTATCTCTTTCGGCATTCACCACAAATCGGCGGGCGACAGGAACAGCTTTAAGAATGTTTTGTACCGTGTTATTCGTCGAGGTATCGTTGTTGCGGACAGCCTTGTAGATTACATTCTGTGACAGGTGGTCGACTTCTACATATTCGTGTCCCTCAGAGTCGACAACAGAAATAATCTCAGAGACATTTGTCACCCCCAGATCGACGGTGCGGAATCTTTCAAAGGATCCGATCTCCACTTCTTGAAAGCCGGCGCGACCAGAGACTGCTCTCCCTTGTGCACGGATTACATAATTAGTTGGGGACCCTGATGTGCTGTCAACGGTGCCGACTACCACTTGGTTCGTCGGTCGTGAAAAATCTACGGCATCTAGGAGGGTATACTGACCGCCGCCCGTGGAGGAGAAGATTGAGCCGGCTTGCAATACAGGCGCATAGCTCAAATTCGGACCTGTACTGTCGGCCGGAATTTGAATATAAAAAGTTAGTATTCCATAGGAAGAGGGGCTGGTATTAAGTTTGAACCCCATCTGCTTTGCGAGGCGAATTACGTTATCATATTCAATGGCAGTATCTAAGAAGCTTTCGTTTGCTTGATAATCCAGGTAAAATGATAGAATATCTCCCACATATGCTACTGTGTCCAACATCAACGATCCGAAGGAGGCTTCATTGAAATCTTTATATGTGTCAGAATAGTAAGTTTTGGCGTAGTTTTCCAGATCACGACGAATTGATTCAAAGTCGCGACTAGTATAATTTATAGATTGGAGCTTTTTAGACATCTTTTATCTCACTAAATAGGTCGGTTGGTCTGTATTTGCAGGGTCGAAGACTTCCGGAGGGGCACAATTGTAAAACTAATTACCACATTTATGGTATTAGGGAAAAGAGATGGATTATTCTCGGGGCTTCTAAATTGAATGTTATCGATACTGATATATGGTAGAAATTTCTCTGCTTGTTGTTTTATGGCTGTGGTGACATCGCCATATGTATTACTGGTGTTTGGCTCGAATGTAAAACTTTGTATACCAACACCGAAGGTTGGGTTCATCATCCTCTCGCCTGGGTTTGTCAATACTAACATCTTCAGGTTTTGCTTGGCTAACTCTTCAAACGTAGTATTTAACCCATATGCACCGAAGGTATCACTAATTGTTAGGGGTAGTTTTACTGATAATCCAGAACTCATAGCTTATCTCCGATAATTAGCATGCATTTTCCTCGGCATTTGTGGCGGCAGCACCATCAACATTCACATCGATGCCATCAATTGCACTCTTAACTAGTTCTAGGAGTAAATAAACTAACCCTAGAGGTGATGGTGGTACCATCAACATTCCCGAGACTGTCCCCGTAAAGTCAACACCTTTCATGGAAACATCCGGGAGGAAGTTCCCCGGCATTGGCATTCCTTCGGGCCATGCAGATGCGATGCCGGAGTCAATGCCGTCGAAGGAGGCATCAACTAGGCAGAGGATTAGGGTCATAAGATCCTTGCCAGTGGTGGTACCTTCTTCAACTATTTCTGCTTCCTCCAGGGATTTGTTTAATTCTGTGGCAGCCGTTTCCAATGCCTCTGCTCCAGCAGCAAAACCTTGAGATGTGGCAATTTTGATGACCTTGGTGATAGCCACGTGAGGATCTATCAGCTCAGTCAGCCCCTTTAGAATACTAATTGGAGTTTGGATTAGCATCTTGAGTATAAACTTTCCTGCATTTAGCCCAAAGTCCTCTGGTGACATACCGTTGGCGTTGGCAATGGCGGCGGCTGATGCGGGGCGTGACAAGTCTGGCTCGTCGGGGAAGCCGGTGTCACCGTTAATTGTTTGTATCAGAAGATTTATTACTTCTCTCTTTGGTCCCAAAAATACATCATCTAAATCGGGGAAATACCGCGTTGTCAAATATAGATTCTGGACCATAGGAACTGCAGTTAAAAGCCCCTGATTGAAGGTGGTCGAAAACAATTCCTTGTACGCTTCATTTTGAGACATTGATGCTATATCGTTAGAAGTGAGTTGCTGGACTGTAAATCCGGTGTCTTCTAATTTCTCTGCTGTGAGGTTCTCCTGGACGGAGCTACGGAGGGCAGCTCGGGCTGGTTCGTCATTGAGCCAGGTTCGCTGATCTGCTGCTATAACATCTAGTGCTGCCCGCACGTTGGATATAACCTGCTGGACCGTGGTAAGATCAGACCTGACTATTGTCAAATCATTGCTGAATGGTCTCAGCTGGGATCCATATAGCGCATTGTGCATCGCATAGAGGCGTACCATAAAGCGGGTACCTACATACTTGACTCGGTTCTCGTAAGTGCCGCTGGCGTTGTTGAGGGTAAACTTTTTCGGCGCCGGGCGCGTGGCGTGCTTGCGCTGAAGATTTAAGAAAGTCTGCTCGGTCTGCATTGCTATAGGTCTGTATGGTCCAAGCATGCGCGCCCTGACGATCGTGTTCGCCCAAGCCATATCAAAATACTGCTGTCGTTTGGCGGCACTGCGATCGTTCGGGGCGTAAACTGTGCTGCGGAGGTACTGCAGCTCATCTTGAATTAAACTTTTTACTGACTGCGAGTTTCCGGCGCGTTCAGGTCCAGAATAAATGATATCATCTGAATATCCGTCTCCATCCATGTCCATATAAGTATACATGTCCGGTGTAAGATATGTGGGATCTTCTAGCCAGGGGCCCGGGTTTACGGCGTCCGGAGAGCCACCCAGAAATTGGTTGTTTATTAATCTCTTTATATCATTGAATTGAACATACCATGCTCTACGTTTGGTTGAGGTTGCATCACCGATGCTCGCTTCGTCGGTCCCGATACGCGCCCAAAAGTTATTGGGGCCCAGCCGGCGCCGACGCATCCATTCGCTGTCCGGAGCGTAGGTGGAAAAAAATTGCCCTTCTGCTTCCCAGACCGCGGTCGAAACGTCTTCGTCATCGTCTCCCTGCCCGTCGCCTTCATTACGAAATTCTCCACTTGCGCCGGAGAAATTGCGTCCTCCTCGAAACACCATATGAACATTTGTGTGCATCGGGTCGGACAGCAGAGCGCGGTATATTTGTAGTCGTGTTAAAATTGCCATTATTTATTCCCTAGCCTTACCATTCTATCCCGATATCGTCTCTAAGAAGATCCCTGAGTAGTCCGGGGATTTCATTGATTGCTACTTCATCCAGGTCCGTGGTAGACGTCCGGTTGATCGCGCCCCCGCCGATCCCTGTACCGATTCTGGTCGTCACAGTCGAGGTTGAATACGCAGCCTGGGTGATCTCCCACAATGTATCTATGATATGGTTTAATGTGTGGTGGCGGGCTATATTTCCTTCGGCTTCAACGAGGATGAATCTTGTATAGTTTAGAGTCGCGACTCCGGGTTCTATTTGTCCCATGATACCCGCGATTAAATCTCGGAGTCCGACTTCTTTAGCTTCCAACACATCAATGGCGTCTTCTAAGGCTTCCGGGATGTAGAGTCCGGGTTGCTGTAGAACCTGACTTATATTTCTCATTGATTCGGCGTGCGGCGAGTCATAATTCACGGGAGCATAGATACTATCCGATATATCATGGAGATCTTGAATAGCGTCAGGTAAATAAAGTTTCCAAGGCGTGTCTCCAGCATTGCCACTCCTTCCATCGCTGCGGATTTCGTGTTTGTCTCCGGGAGTTGGGAGTCCCGAAAGCTGTTCGCGTTGCTGTTCTGCTACTGCCGCGGCTTTATCTAGTGGAAGATTGTTGAGGGCTGCCCGGACGCCAGCAAGCTGGTCGACTAGTGATTCTGTCTTAACATAAAAACTATCTAGCAACTTTACAGCGTCGCCGACGCCTATAACAGCCTTTCCGATCGTGGTGACTAGAACCTCGCCCGAGTCGTATTCTACCGTACTAGTTGAGCCATCATAATACCACATCGAGTACGCACGAGTGAGATATGTAGAGTTCGGAGGGGAGGTTGGCTTGGCTACTATAAATACTGTGGGAGTATTTGCGAAAACTATCCGGGCGGCCTGTCGAATAGCCGCGGGACTATTTGGAGCAGTTGCTTCCTCACCTGTATTCATATCTGTTATTGTTTGGGGGGCAACCAACACCGGCATAGATGCCAGCACTACATCATTTAGATCAATTTGGTCAGTATCCGGGAGCGCTTTCTGGATCGCGTTATTTATAGGGATCCGGGCGAAATTTAGTCTCTCAACAATCAGATAGTCGATAATTTCATCAAACCCAATAAAAGGACTTTCGTCTGTCATGGAAAAATCTGTACCTGCAGGGAAGACTAGGTCTCTTGGTTCCGACGTAAAACGGATCCCTCCGTTGTTGACTACGAGCGGGCGCCGTACTTTAAGGTTGAAGTACTCGGTCAGATCGCGGCGGAGCGCAGACTCCTCGAATCCCTCTACCTTTGTAGAATTAATATATTCTAATAAAGACGTCATAACCTGGCTTCTGAAGAACTTAAAGAGATATCCTTGGCGATCTTCTAGCAAAGACTCAATTGTAAACGCCGCGAAAACAAAAATGTTTTTAATAATAAACTCAGCAATATGCATTTGGATCAATAAAAGATAGAATCCAAATTTTATAACGTTTCTAATCTTCATCCGCAAAGGAACTTTGCGGGTGTCGTCCCCACAAGCAGATTCTACATATTCGTTCTTCATCTGTTCTAAGATGCCGCGCACATCAAGAAAATCAGCTATTTCCTCGGCTGGGCAATTATTGTTTAGGTGGAATAGATTAAGTGCTTGCAGGGTTGCGGCATCAAATACTCCATTATCTTTAATGTAATCAAAGATTGAATCAAGGAGCGCCGCATGCGCCTGTGGGAAATGGTGTGTTTCAATCTCTTTTGTAGAGGGAAAGTTAAGCTCTGTTGTAAAGGGAGAGGTAAGATAAGCTTGCACGAATCGATCTACGTAAGGGTTTCTCGACGCCGGGGGGGAGATCTCATCGTAATTTAACCAATAGGGAGTATCACTCTGTGCAAACGAAGACATAACGTCCTCCGACAAAATAAATGATGATACACTGTTGTATTCAAACTTCACAAAGTCTTCCGGGGATCCGGCAGCACTAAAACGCGGGTAGCTCATTGCGATATATTCAGTAGACTCATTGGATAGCGGTTCGGGGTTGGCGCCGGGGGAGGTATCCCATATAAGCGGAGGGTTCGCATGGCTATGGGGACCTGTGACATTGGCATGGTTTGTATGGGTCACCGGGTTTCCCGACAAGTCAAGATGAGTATGCACAACAGAGAGGGGCGCGGAGATTAAAGACGCTGGCAAATCCGGGAAACTGAACTTTATTTCTATCTCGGTATAGTCTGTTGCCAAGGTGGTCGGATCAACAAAAGCAGATTCGTGAGCGTTGGCGCGCGATGAGAAGTGATTTGGCGCGGTATACGGATAGTTCGGAGCTATAAAATCATAGGTAGTATTGTTAAGATCAATATAGTTTACAAAAGCGGAGTAAAACGCGGGATTAAATTTATAAGCAGTTATGGCTGGGCTGGGCTCGTCGGGCGAAAGAGGAGCTGACGCTGCAATATTATTTAGCTTATCGTTCATGCCGCTAATAGCTTTTGCAAACTCGGGGTCGGCGATCGCAGTGGTGATCACACCCACTACGGTGGACACTGCGTCGACTGCGACGCCGGCGTCGAAACCAAAGGCATCGGTAATACATGTTTCCAAGGGTGCCATAACAGCTTCAGTGCCAGCACTGATCCCATCAAATACACTGGTTATATCGTTAAGTATACCGGCATCTAATGATTCAAGGGATCCTGTGGATTGTATTGGGCGGACTTCGCCGGCCGCTAGCGCACTTTTAAGAACATTTGATTCTGCGCCGCGAAGAATGACTGGCTCAAGTAATATCTCCTTGAGAGAATCAGCTGCGTTAATGAACTGAATTTCCACCGTTTCCACCAGTCCGTTAAACGCTTCCGGGACCGCAATAGTGATGGTGGGATCATTAATATAGTTTTCTTTATCGGGACAATCTAAGTTTATTTCTGGAAGCTGGAGGTCGTCTAGGTTAAGGTCCGCAGAATCTAGGAGGAGACAGATATCGGCATGGTTTAACTCATATGCTGTGTTCGCTATCTCCTCACAAAGGTCTGAGACATCAACAAACTGTGATAGCGCGCCGAAGTATGCCATCACAGATGTAGGACTAGTCAGGGTCTCTTGGACTGCGGGATTTTGATAGGTCTCATTATACTCTACGATCCTTGCTATCAAGTTCTGGGAAACACTATCCCTATCTGTGAAAAGAGTGCACACATCGACAGAACTTAGGATAGAGGAGACGTCTCGCAAATATTGTTTAAGTTCTTCAAGGGTTAGATTATAGTTATTGGCAAGGGAATCAAGCTGGGACTGTCCGGCGACAAGAGGAATGTCTTGGTTTGCCGGTAAGAGTTCGGCAACGCTGACAGCTCCATAGTCTGTGGCACTAGGGTTATTAAAGTCGCACTTCTCTTTTATTAGGTCTGCTATTTGGGATATAATTCCGATGGCCATCTCTTTAAGTGCATCGACGAGAACTGTCTTAATCAGTTTACCGATGTCGGCATCTTTCAGCTTTGGCTTAAGCATCAGAGTATCAAATTTTGGTAGCACAACGCCCTGACCGGATCCGGAGGCTGGGGTTTCAGCCGGTGCATAGTAAGGTCCGGCTGTCCCTGGTCCAAGGGTAGCACCTGCGGAGCGGATGGCGCGTCCTACGGCGCCTGCCATTCGGCTAGCCTCGTAGTTTAAACCAAAAGTAGCACATAGAACGGCTTCTTTGATCAACTGGTCTATTCCCAGACTTCTAAACAGTCTATTAATAGCGTGATTCTTCCCCAGGAGAGCGCTGGGTCCCTGTTCTAGCACCTGGGCTATAAGATTGGAGATCTTAACTCCCTTGGCAACTACTCGGGCTTTTTGTTTCTCCATGACCTTCAGATATACTTCAGGATTGGCGGCGATCTTTGATTTCAGTTCGCGCAGGTCTTCCTCGGATAAGAAGACTTGAAGTCCGTTCTCTAGTTGCGCCGTATCATTGATATCTAACAAGCCTTCGGCGACCGCTATCTTGATCATTTCATTTTGCAGGTCTGCGCCGGAGCCTGTGAGGTCGTTTGCAAGCATTCCGTTTGCTAGATCATTGCCCAAAGTCTCTAGATCTGGACCAAAAGAGTTAGAGGGAAATGCTGCAGCCATATCGGGCGATTGAAGAAAATCAAAGAAACTAGGGGATCCGATCGGTCCGAGTTGGGCTACCAAGCCCCCGAGTGCCGAAACATGTGGTTGCTGAATTGACTCCACCACATTCTGATAATTTTTGAGGGTGGCTACACTGAGTGGGTCTCGGAAGCTTCTATTATATTTAATGGCTGTAAACAATCCCACTTTGAGTGGCTGACTTTCAATAGACTCTCCGACCACCAAATATTCCATCCCTACCACGCGTGGTTTGCGATCGTCCCACAATCCAAATTGAATTGTAAGGGTATCGGTTTCTCGGAATTCGATCGCAGTGCCGCTGCGGCGCAGCTGGGCGACTAAGTCTAGAATCAAAGCGTTTAAAATCTTTTGTATATCGGTTTGGAGGAAACTAAAATCAACATTGATATTCAGCTGCCCTTCGAAGTTTTGGTATTGCTGCGCGTATGAGCGCATGCCGTCATTAAAGGCTTTATTCTGTGCGCCGATAGAGGCTATAAGCAGCGTTGTTTCTGAGTCTGGTGCACTAAGGTTTCTGTTGTCGCGGAAAAATTGCAAACTAGCCTCAAAAGATGGCATCTGGTTATCAGCCTCTAGTTTCTTGCGCAGTTTATAAAACTCATAAGTTGTACTAACAATAACAATTTTTTGGGTAGAGGGTCCCGGGGTGTTAAAATGATTTTCTACTTGAAGTGATGATTGGATATCATCGATTATTTCCTCAATCTCATCAATCGATATGGTTTTTTGTCCCGGGTTTCCTAAGGCATCGGCAGCTTCGGTAGGAAGCATTCCTTCGAATGCAGACTGATCGAACCGTATAGCAAAAAACTCAGGAAGATAATTATCTAGATAATATTTAACGGCTTTTTCTTGGACTTCTAGACGGTCGGCGGAGTTGGCTCCGACGTTAGATGCTTTTATCTTAAGTTTGTACTTTTTAGATGAGCTATCATAGAATGGTATCTTGAAGGGCTTATTCGGGTATCGTTTTACAGTAAGGGACATTGAATTAGTTGGTGTGGTTATATTTGCTTAATATATACGTACTTTTTCCACTTTCATCTGCGGTGTCGATTACTTCGGCGGCGCCGAGATAGTTGGTTTCGATGAAAGCGCATTTAGTAGCATGCATGGGCAGCTGAGCGGTGACGTCTGTAATATTATTAATCAGGGTTTTGGCGGCCACCTGTGTGAGATTGGTAAAATCTGGAGATGTGAGTATGCCATAAAAAGGTGAGTGGTGTGTGTGACTCATCATGGCAATTGTAAGATTCCTGTTTTCATCCACGTAATTATTGAACAGTCCTCGCAAATCGTTGATCAGCCCCACTATTTCTGTTAGACATACGATTAGATTATCACCTTTTACAAGTGGTTGCATATCTGAGTCGTCGTTGCATGCTATCAAATCAATACCATAGGGTTGCGTACTTATGTTAGTCAATTCACCGCCCTGAGAGTTGTAGGAGTCAGTTCTGGTAACTAGCTTGATGTTCTCGCGCGCGACAATGCGCACGGTGTCTGCTTTTAGGGCGACTGCACTACGGGGAGAAAGGTTGCTAGTATTTCCGACGGTGCCGGCGGCTAATCGAAACATACCATCTGGGTTTGATTTCTGTGATATGTATACGCGGGCTGCGTCCAAAACTGGGTCGGGGTCGACATTCAGTATTTTTCCTTTGCTGTCCGCGCGGCGCCCTAGAAAGGACTTTCGTCCGACGACGATGTCTATTGCAGCTGCGTGCGTCTCCATTCTTGTTGACAGGAAGCTCCCGGGGCGGTCGAGTCCAAGGACAATATAAGAATTGCCCTGTTGAATTACATTCTCATTTTTGGTGGAAATAAAGTTGGGAGTATCAAAGTCATTACGCGCGCCGCGCCCGTAACCTAGAAACGCAGCTTGCTCTTCCGGGTTCATTGCATCGTACATGGCGCGTTCTGCGCTTGTGAGGAGATCTAGGTTGATTGCTTTTGTGTTCGTACGCGACATAATTAAAATCCATTCTGGTCCGTTATTCCAGGCGGCCGCCTTTTTTCAATATGATTTGATAGGGGTTGCGGGGTTTGCGTGTGGAAGCAAAACCGCTATAATTACCAGCTGCATCGAGGGGGAGTGTAAAATTAGCTAGAGCGGTGCCGGGAAACTCGAGGTTTCCACCCGTCAACCATGCTTTACCATCTTCTATTTTATATACCGCATCCCCGTGAGAGTTGGTCTTTTTTCCCCACCGGCCTTTCGGAGGGTAGATTAATACATCACCTACATTTGCTTGAATTTTATAGTTTCCTTTTAAGCCAGTGACGGTGTCTTCGACCTCGCCGGAACCTAGGTCATTGGTTATCCACAACGTCCAGCCGTGCTTCTCTCTTTTTGCTCCTCCAGCATACCCAGTATGATATGAGTACGCCGGAAAGGGAGTTATCCGCGACATGATCCAGCTTATGTAGATCGCAGACCAATGATAATACACCCCGTCGCTGCCCTTGATGGCTTGGCGTGGTTTATTATGGTATTCCATAAAAACATAATCTTGATACAGCTGAATGCGGTCATTCCATGCTGGACCTGAATTTTCATTTTTGCCTCTCCAAAAAGCTATCTCAACATTGACCACATCTTCTAGAGATTTGCCATCTTTTTTCGGCAAATCTGAGCCAACGACGCGCTGACTGCTTGTTCCAACAGGAAGACCTCTTTTGAGTGTGTATGTCAAGTTATTGTGTTTACCATCCTGTCCGGAGACCGGGGCAGGGGTTCCATTATTATAAATGGCTTGCAATCCCTGTCCACAAGGATCTGCTTGAGCCGTTGGGTTGCCCTTGTGAGCTATGGCCTCAATGGTTCCCCCTGTCATGTTCCCAAGGTCAGCAAATCTGACGACGACCTGTGTTCCATAGGGAAGATCCTGTGACCCAATGGTGGCGCCGCTCCAAAGTGTTATGTCTGGATAAAGCTGAATTACAGGGTCTGTAGCACTCTTTGGGGGCTGTAATGGAGATAGTTCTGGGATATATACTTTGTAGAGCCAGGACGCGGCGCCGGCTGCGTTATCATTTTCTATCTCATAGGATACCTTTGACTTAAGCTGTGCTAGTTTTGTCGGATCTTCCATCAAGGGGACAGTGACCATGCGCGCATTTATGACATAACCATTAAACGTATTTCGGTTTTCTAAAGTATCCTTCGCAAATGCTCTCTCAGAGGAAAGTCGTATGGTGGTTGTCGTAGCAGTTCGCCGGCGATCGGCGGATGGATTTGAATCATTCTCTTTGATCTGATTGGTTTCCCCGAACCCGAGGTCAAAGAAATCTAGTCCTCCGCCGGCCATCAGCTTTTATCCTCGTTCAGCAGATCGAACAACTGCTCTTTGTCGTCTTCAGACAAGCCAACGTTGGTTACTTTTTGTCTCTGTAGGATTGATGCTAACTTAACCATCTGCTCGTTTGAGCGCTGGAGGTTTTCCACAAACTTAGCTGCGATGGGACCCATTTCGCGCCGGTCCGTTGCGGACGCTGCCATATCTGACATGACGTCAATGAGAA
>Ga0208012_1000291_pt1 | contig 19044 bp, 24 predicted proteins | sample 15BtaG_FD_184090 | JGI IMG/M metagenome (GOLD analysis project Ga0208012, IMG submission 184090) | Marine viral communities from the Subarctic Pacific Ocean - 15B_ETSP_OMZ_AT15312_CsCl metaG (SPAdes) (version 2) | ecosystem: Environmental > Aquatic > Marine > Oceanic | place: Pacific Ocean... | reverse complement strand
GAAGAAGCTAAAGATACTGACTAATGTGTTGGGGGCCGGCTACCGGACCAACAATGAGTATCTTTTTAAATGCCCCTACTGCGAACATCACAAGCGCAAATTCTCTGTAAATCTAGATAAGGGCTACTATAAATGCTGGGTGTGCGACACCCGTGGCAAGAATATCTATCGTGTTGTTCGCCGTTTTGGCACGAACCACGACAAGTCGCAGTGGCGTGAGTTCACAACCGAGATTGATTTTGATCAACTCGAAGATTTATTCGCCGAGAAAATAGAAGAAAAACAGATACTTGAGATGCCCGAAGGGTTTATTTCTCTGGCGAATAGGGAGATGCCACCTACCGGCTTCGCTGCAATGAACTATCTCCGACAGCGCGGCATCACCAAGCAAGACATTGTTTGGTGGAAGATGGGCTATTGCACCAAGGGAGAATACGAAGGCAGAATCATAATTCCATCGTTTGATGACGAGGGAGACTTGAGCTATTTTGTATCCCGATCTTATGATCGATCCTATTATCCTAAGTATAAGAACCCTCCGGCAAGTCGTAATATTATATTCAACGATTTGTTTGTGGATTGGAGTTCGGACATTATCCTGGTCGAAGGGATTTTTGATGCGATTAATGCAGGTCGCAACGCGGTCCCAATTCTCGGCTCCACACTAAATCAGAACTCTGTCCTGCTTCGCAAGATCGTAAAAGAGGATGCCGGAGTCTATGTTGCCCTAGATCCAGATGCCAGAAAGAAAGAGCTTGAGATTATCAAGACATTGATGGATTTTGACATCGAGGTTTGGAAGGTTAATATCGGCGATAACGACGATGTTGGCTCCATGAATAAAGCACAATTCCAGAAATGCTTGGAAAATGCGACCCTTATCACTCCGGACAACTATTTATTGCTGACACTAACAATGTCGCTATAAAGGAAATTACATAATGAAACAATTACTATTAGATACCTTAGCTTTAGGTAAGAGCGTTGTACTTCTACGAGAGAAGCGAGAACTTTACCTGCTTTTGGGAGCGAATAGCGCCGTCGCGCTCGTCGTAGGCCTCGCAGCATCTCATTGTCCGCTGCTATAGGAGATCCTCATGAAGCTGATAATGGAAAGCTGGAAGAGATATCTCAACGAGACTGTTCCCGACCACAGCTCTGAACTCGTTCGGCTGCGATTGAGTCGTATTGACCCGGAACGCCTTGAGGGTGGCGGCGGATATGTCGCGACCTTGGGAGATGATATTCGTCCCAAAACTTGGAATATTAATAATGGTGTTTTGGCCGCCGTAGATGAAGAGGGAGACCATTGGTTTTTGCGACCTCATGCCGAAGACCATCAAGATAAGATTGAAATCGCCCTGCAGGGATTAGAGAGAATGGGCTATCAACAATCCCAAAACGTCCCAGTCCCCGCTTGGAGAAACTAATGAAAATCTCAACTGCCCGCTTAAAGCAAATCATCCACGAGGAACTCTTTTATCGAGAGTTTCATCGCAAGACAGAACAACTCACGGAAGTAGAGTCAGAAAAACAGCGCCGTTATATGTGCGCAATGAAGGATTCGGACGAAAGACCTGAGGGTCTCTCCAAAGCTGAAGCAGAAGAGATGTGCACCGCCCCTATGAAAGAGGACATTTTGGATGACCTAGCGGGCGAAAGAATGCGCAGGGCCCACATGAAGACTGTTCCTCCGGAGGACAGGAAGACTGCTGGAACGACAAATCCGTGGGAATCCGGCGACGAACCGGAAGAAGAAAAGACGTTCGAGATGTCGAAGGCAGAGTTCGAGAGATTTATGGGAAGGAAAAGATCATGAAAATCACCAAGCAAAGACTAAAAGAGATTATCAAGGAAGAGCTTAACGAAATCTCCAACCCTCCAGAGTGGGAGAGCGCCGACAAGATTCTCAGAGGTTTAGTGTATCTTGCACAGGACCTAGAGGACAGCTCCAACGCTGACCCAGCAGGGCTTGCATTCGCAATCGTCGGAAAACTCCGCGAAGCCGTTGATGCTATGGAGCGACGCTTAAACGAGAAGTTTGCAGAGGTAGAAGACGAAGTATCTGACGAAGAGGCATTGGTACTTAAGGGCCCCAAGTTTGATCCACTCGGAGACTCTCTCCCTGCGCGCCGCCAGCGAGCATCAGTCCGGGGTCGGAAATAATGAAAATCACCAAACAAAGACTTAAAGAGATCCTCAGAGAAGAGCTTAATGAGATCATGCCTGAGCCAGATCTGGCTCCTGACCCAGAACTGCGTCGCGAAATTCGAGATTCTAAGAGAGCCTTGGCCGCGGCAATGAAACGGTTTGTAACACTTCAGAACTTCCAGCCTGGCACGCGTCCCGAGTGGGGCCCCCGGCAGCTCCGTAAGTTTGTCGACAACTGGCTCAGGGAGTGGGAATAAATGAAAATCACCAAACAAAGACTTAAAGAGATCATCAAGGAAGAGCTTTCCACAGTTCGCGAGAGCGACTGGTATGATGACGAGAACGAGACGCGGGCCGACAGGAAGTATGCCGACAGCCAAGCCGGACTAGGAGACATCCAGTCGACCGACAGGCTCACCGGCGGTTCCCCCGAAGAGCAAATGCTTAGGCGTATTAAAGCAAGAGAACTTCTTGCGGCAATGAGTAAGGAAGAGTTGAAAGAACTCAGTCTTAGCCTAGACGCCGAGACTGTTGCTGAGCTTCGCCACCTTCTCGCCAATCCGATGTACGGTAGTTCAGGAGTAGAAGAAGGTAAAGTAAGCAGCCATCGTTCCGAAGTTACTTATTCTAAAGAAAAACGAGGCAAGAGTAAAAAGCCCGAGAAAAAAGCTTATAACAAGGCTGACCGCGCACAAGCAAAACGGGATTTAAAAAAATGAAGATTTCAAAAACAAAACTACGACAGATTATCAAGGAAGAGTTGGGAACTCTGCGGGAGGAAGACCCAGCAGAGGAAACAGCGCTTAATAGCCCACGTGAGGCTGGGAGGCAATGGTCTTATGAGAACATTGTTAACACAGTGGGCGACTTGGTTAGAGAAGCACTGGAAGGACACGACCTCGACGCCGATTCTATTCGTGATGCTATTGCGGAGGCTCTGGACGCAGAGCTTGGACCCGTCAAAGACGAAGGTCCCCGGATCACATCTACCGGACCTTGGGCGCCCGAGAAACTACAAGAAGAAGGGCGAACCGATCAGGGCTGGCTAGATGCTCTAAAGCAAAAGTATGGTCGCAAAGCAGCCCATTTCACAGTGAACGATATTCAAAAACTGCACCCCTCCTATAAGGGGAGCTTAAGAGACATCGCTCAGGGCCTAGGCATAAGATAATAAAAGTCAAAATAATCCTTGACACCACCTACACATCCTGTATACTAGTATCATAGACTAGGGGATAACTACGTGTATAAGATCGCGCATATTGCGGACACGCATATAAAAAATTTAAAGTTTCATTACGAGTATAAGATTGTTTTCGAGCAATTATACGAAACACTACGAAAAGAAAACGTAGACTACATCGTACACTGCGGCGACATCGCCCACACCAAGACACAGATTTCACCAGAGTTCGTTGAGCTTTGCTCCGACTTCTTCGCAAGTCTAGCGAAAATCGCACCAACCTACATCATCTTGGGCAACCACGACGGCAACTTAAAGAATAGCACCCGTCAGGACGCCCTGACGCCAATTGTGAAGGCTTTAAACCTACCGGACCTACATCTGCTCAAGGAAGCCGGAGAAGTCCTTGTGGGTACGCACATCGCCCTTAACGTGCTATCGGTTTTTGACGAGGATAATTGGGTGATGCCGAGCGATCCTGAGCGAATCAATATTGCGCTTTATCACGGCTCTGTGTCTGGCGTCAAGACCGACACCGGCTGGGTGATGACTCACGGAGATCACGACGTGGGCATTTTTGGTGGTCACGACTACGCTATGCTTGGCGACATTCACAAGACAAATCAAATCCTCGACACCGAAGGTCGAGTGCGCTACTGCGGCTCAACAGTTCAGCAGAATCACGGCGAGACAAACGACAAGGGGTTTTTGATTTGGGAAATTGAAGACAAGAACGAATTCCGCGTGAGTCACCATGTATTACTTAATCCAAAACCATTCGTAACAATAGAACTCACGCCTAAGGGCCGCATGCCAAGGGGAACCAAGATTCCACCTGGCGCCCGCTGCCGACTTGTGAGCAACAATAACCTACCACTAGACGTTATGCGTAAGGCTGTAGAAGTTGCCAAACACCGATTTAAGCCCGAGAGTATTACTTTCTTGAATCGGGCCGCAGGCGCCCGCGGCACTGTAGAGATCGGCGCCGGGTTCAAGGTAGAGAACCTGCGAGACAAGGGAGTCCAGGAGAACTTAATCCGTGAGTACCTCGCGGACTATGAACCCACCGAGGAGATGCTTGAGAGAGTATTTGAACTCAACCGGAAGTATAACTCACAGATTGAAGAGACCGAAGAGGTCGCTCGCAACGTGAACTGGAATATCAACAAGTTTGAGTGGGACAATTTATTTAACTACGGAGAAGGCAACAGTGTTGACTTTGCAAATCTAAATGGCATTGTGGGCATTTTCGGGAAGAACTTCTCTGGAAAGTCTAGTATTATTGATGGACTGCTTTATACAATGTTCAATACTACATCCAAGAACGAGCGAAAGAATTATAACATCATCAATCAGAATAGGAAAGATTGCCGCGGTACGGTTGAGCTTCAAGTTGGGGACAAGACATATACAATAGAGCGCAGGTCAGAGAAATATGTTAAGAAGCTAAAAGGCGAGGTCACCAATGAAGCCCGCACTAATTTAGATTTTAATGGGGTAGATCCAGTTATGGGAGAGGCTGTAAGCCTCAATGGCACAACCCGCAACGAAACGGATGCCCATATTCGTAAGCGCTTCGGGACAGTTGAGGATTTCTTGCTCACATCTATGTCCAGTCAGCTCGACAGCTTGTCGTTTATTAAAGAAGGATCAACAAGGCGCAAAGAAATCCTCGCTAAGTTCTTGGATTTAGATATCTTTGAGAAAAAGTTTAAGCTAGCCCATGAGGATGGTGGAGACCTGAAGGGCGTTTTGCGCCGTATTGGAGACACTAATTATGCCAATGACATAGTGCTAGCAGAAGTGCAGCATTCGGAGGCCCAAAAAGCTTTGGACAATGAGGTTGCCGCATGCGACCAATTGAGAGAAGATATAGTTCTGACTGAACAAGAGCACGCTGCATTAACAGTACAGATTGATTCTATACCAGCAGAGCGACTGGACATTAAAAATCTTTTGGAAAGCCGATCCTCTCTAGAAAAGAAAATTGATACCACTGACATCAACATTGTAGAACTCAAGGCAGAAAATACAAGATACGATAAAAAGCTAAAAGAATATGATGACTTCTTGACCACCATTGACATAGAGGACCTGCTAGCCCAAAAACAAGAGTTTGATGAATTTAAGCAGAAATATGACGATACTCTTAATAAGGCACGCCTACTGGATAACGACTATAAGTCCATGAGCAAAAAATTAGATTTACTAGACGAAGTTCCTTGCGGTGATAAATTCCCTACATGCCAGTTTATACGGGATGCCCACTTGGCCTCTGTAGAATTGCCTTCTTTAGAAGTAGACATTGTCACCAAGATCGAAGAAGCCAAAGACTACAAGAGTATGGTTGTTTCCGTAAACTCGGCCGAGATGATTGAATTCATTGAGCGCTATAATAATACGATTATTAAGAAGAACAATATTGAGATTGAGAAGCGTGACAATAAGGTTTCTATTGAAAGGCAATATGCAAAAATTAAGAGTTATCGTGATGACCTTCGTACAACGACCGAGAAGATTGAACTCTATGAAGAAAAGAAAGACTTAATTAAAAATATTGAAAGCTTGATTAAATCCCGCGATGCAGTCGAGAGAAAGATCAAGAGTTTCGGAGACGAGATGACCGACATCGAGGAATCTATAAATCACCATCACCGACAGCTAGGTTCGATGGAGCAAAAAGTAGAAGACCTCAAACAAAAGAGAGAAGAACTCAACGAGATAAGAGAGGAATATGCAGCGTTTGATTTATTTATGCGCTGCACACACTCTAATGGGATTGCTTATGATATTATTAAGAAGCGACTACCAGTTATTAATGCCGAGGTAGCAAAGGTCCTTTCTAACATCGTTGATTTTGATGTTTTCTTTCAAGAGTCTGGCCGCAAGCTGGATATTTTAATTAAGCACCCCAAGCACGAGCCCCGGCCCATTGAGATGGGATCCGGTGCTGAGAAGACTGTTGCAGCCATGGCCATCCGCTTGGCGCTTCTGTCGGTCTCATCGCTCCCTAAGGGCAACATCTTTATTTTGGACGAGCCCGGCACAGCCCTTGACGCCGAAAACATGGAAGGCTTCATTCGAATTCTTCAGCTAATTAAGATGTATTTTAAAACCGTCATATTGATCTCACACGTTGATTCTCTTAAGGACATCGTGGATATAGAGATTACAATTGATAAGAAAGACGGGTTTGCGAGGGTAAACCAATAACATCATTTTGGGAAACTCCTGCTAGTTAGTACTAAGGAGTTGAGAATGAGACATATATTAGATAAGGGCCTAGATAAACTAGTTTCCCGAAAATTAATGGCATGGGCAACAGCTACTTGCTTGCTGCTGTTTGCTGATTTGGCATCTAGCGATTGGGTAATTATTACTACGGTTTATATCGGCGGTCAGACAATCATCGATGCAGTTGCTAAACTTAAGGGTTACAAATAGTGACTTTATTAAAGCTTAAAACAATTTCGAAGAAGTTGTGGCTTTGGGCTAAGAAGTTTTGGTGGGTAATTGTTGTTGCTCTCCTCTTTTTGTGCGCGTGCCTTATCGGCGCCCTCACACGAAATGGTACACTCCTCGCCGGAGTTTTAGATTTAATGGATGCCAAGAAAGATCAGCATGATCAAGAAATGGAAACTCTTATGAGTATTCACGAAACAGAAGTAGCCGAAAAGAACAAGCGCCTGAGAGAACACCTGAGACGGAAGGCTGAAATTGAGGAAGAGTTTGAAAAGAGAGGAGAGACTCTCGATAGGAAAAAAGAAGCAGAACTTAAAAGATTGGTTGATGAAAGTTATAATGATCCTGAGAAGCTAGCTAAAGAGCTAGCCGAAGCTTTCGGATTAAAATAATGATAAGGAAAATATTATCACTTTATTTGGCGATCTTTATGATGTCGCCAGTAATCGCCATGGCTGAAGATATTGAAACGTTCCCTGACTATGTTATCCTGCCGATCGAGGCTGGAGACACTGTACCCTTTGATGGAGTGCTCTTGTCTCTCGACGCCGCGGCCAAGATTGTAACAGAAAAGAAATTCGAAAGTGCCGAATGTGATCTTCGAATTAGCTATGAACTACACATGCAAGGAGAAAAGTACCAACTTCAGCTGGACTATAAAGATATTGAGATTACCTCCTGGAAAGATAAGTACGAATCTATGATGATCTTAAAGAGTGCTGAAAATGACCGGTTAACTGACTTGGTTGTTAAACAGAGACCTGGGAAAGATCCATTTATGGTTGCTCTTGGGTTTGGGATCGGTACTCTTACTTCGTTGGGGATCTTTGCATTGTCAACGGAGATTGTGAAGTGAGTATCCCTGAGGTTTCGTCGAGAAATCGTTTATTACAGTTTCTTAAAAGGTACTTCTCGCCGGTGTCGTTTAGTGCGACGATGACTTCCAATCAAACGATATCTCACGATACGTATACTACGATGGCGTGCGACACCGAGACAATAAGCGGGACTGGGTACGATACAAGTACGTATACATTTACAGCGCCCTACAGCGGCATATATTATTTTTATGCGTGCGCGCTCTGGTTGAATATGGCAGACACCAATGACAGTGTGATAATTGGGCTGCTTAAGAATAGTGGCTTAAGCAGCGAACAGCAATATCTGATGGCGGCGTGGAGTGAGGTCCCGGAAACCAATGCGGACTATACAACACAGGGGTCTTTAATGCTCACTCTCAATGCGAACGATACCGTGGAGGCACAAGTGCGCTATTATAATTCTGCGGTTGCAACAGAACAAATTTTTGGGCATAGCGACACCACATATCAATACACGCGCTTTTGTGGCTACAAGATTTAGAAACAAATGACCGGCAAAGACCCCAATTACATACCCAAACTGGAGAAGGCCATCGCACAGAAGTACGGTGCTGAAACAGTCGACAATCCGCGCAAGTTTTGGGACGACGCCAAAGAGCAACAATACATTATACAATCTCAGGAAGAGCAGAAGAAATTTGCGAAACTTGCCGAAACTCAAGACAAAGTAGAACAAGACGGATTTTTAATAAACAAAAAACTACTTACTAGAGACCATAATAGGACATGTCCTGTTTGTGTTAAATATTCTTTTCAGCCGCGAGATGATTTGTATATGAATAAGTTTGAAGCCTGTTTTAACTGCTATATACAATACGTTGAAGGACGGGAAGAAAGATGGACAACTGGTTGGAGACCGAAAAAGGAAAAATAACATGGCATCAGTATACGAAATAATTCAAGGAATCAATCAGGCCGCAGCCAATGCATATGACGGCGCCCATGAGGAGAGTTTGCAAGCCGATGGTAAAGCTCGGAAAGCGGGCCTTTCCAGAGAAGATGGACACTATATCAACGATCGTCGAGTGATGGACGGATTTAAAGTTTCTTTTCATGGCCCCCTCCTTAGAGTAAAATATCAAGCCGAGGTGCGCATCAAAGATGTAAAAAATGCGGGGTTTGAAGACGACATTATAAGTCACCTTAAGGAAATTGTTAAGTTTCTAAAGAAAGAATATAAAGCCATTACGGGCAATACTTTGACACTTACGATAGAGGGCGACCATAAAATCCTCGTACAGAGGATGTCTAACTATCGCACTGATGTTCAGGCACAATGCGATTATCGCATTGGTGGCCTAACTGAGGTTATTGATGTTGAAGAAGGATCCTCTGACGAACGTCTTGATAAAGCAGTCAGAGATTGGCTAGCTCTGGGACCGAAGAAGCGCCCGAAGAACGATACTCGAAAAGGTAAATAAGAAATGTTATGGGGAACGCTCTCACAAAGCAAGAGATATTAAGAGAAGTGGTTAAGGCCGGGAAAGACCCGGTTTACTTTACAGTTAATTATTGCCGAATTTCTCATCCCCAAAAGGGCCTTATTCCCTTTAAGGCCTATGATTATCAGCAAGCTTTATTAAGTGATTTTAACGACTATCGTTTTAATATTATTCTCAAGGCCCGTCAGCTAGGGATATCTACAATAACGGCCGCCTATGTTGCGTGGCTGATGTTATTTCACCGCGACAAAAATATTCTTGTTGTTGCTACCAAATTGCAAACAGCAACCAACTTGGTCAAAAAAGTAAAGGCAATAATAAAAAACCTTCCAGCCTGGATGAGAATTTCAGATATTGAAGTTGACAATAGGACATCCTTTGAGCTAAAGAACGGATCTCAGATCAAGGGCTCTTCTACTTCTGGAGACGCCGGCCGCTCCGAAGCATTATCCCTGCTCGTTATTGATGAGGCCGCTCACGTCGAAAAACTAGATGAGTTGTGGACTGCTCTATATCCAACCCTTTCAACTGGAGGCCGCTGTATCGCCCTTTCTACCCCCAATGGGGTCGGTAATTGGTTCCATCAAAATTGCGTTGAGTCTGAAGCCGGCACAAACGATTTCCATATGACCACCCTTCTGTGGGACGTCCATCCGGACAGAGATAAGAAATGGTTTGAAAAAGAAACCAAAAATATGTCCAAACGACAGATTGCTCAAGAGCTAGAGTGTAATTTTAATGTGTCAGGTGAGACAGTCATACATCCCGATGACATACAGTGGTATTTGGAACGGGTCCGAACTCCGGAATATCGAACAGGTTTTGATAGAAATTATTGGATTTGGAAAAAGTATGACCCAGAGAAACCATATTTAATTGTTGCAGATGTAGCGCGCGGCGATGGTAAAGATAATAGTGCGTTTCATATATTTGAACTAGAAACAATGGAAATAGTGGGGGAGTATGTAGGAAAGCCCACCCCGGACGACTTTGCTGATATACTGTATGGTGTCGCCGCAGAATATGGAAACCCTATGATTGTAATAGAAAATAACAATATTGGCTATGCAGTGCTTAAAAAGTTGCTCGATAAAGGGTATCCTAACTTATATCATTCTAGGAAAGGTGATCATCAATATATTGACCCAGTGGCGGCTCAATGGCAGTCAAATGTTATCCCCGGATTTACCACATCTTCTAAAACGCGTCCTTTGATCGTGGCTAAGATGGAAGAGTTTATGAGAAACAAACTAATTACAATTAACTCTAATCGCTTACTGTCCGAGATGAAAACATTTATTTGGCACAATGGGCGCCCACAGGCGATGAGAAGTTATAATGATGATTTGGTAATGTCATTTGCAATTGGATGTTGGGTAAGGGATACTGTGATCATAGAGAGTCAAAAAAATGTTGAATATGATAAACAAATGTTGTCGTCTATTTCAACGTCCAAGACAAACTTGTCGACCACGATCCCAGGAATGCATGGACACAAAATGACAAAAGAGAATCAAAGGACCGCCGAAGCCCAAAGTTTTAATGAACAGTATATTGCTTTGATAAAAGGATAGAAAATGGCAAACGATAAAAACCCGAGAAACCCAGCAGCTCCCTTATTTAAGAGACTAACGCGGCTGTTGTCCGGCCCCATTGTTAATTACAGAACTCAGGTGGCCCGACAAGACCGCCGTAACAACCTGGATAAATATAAATATCGTTTCCGCTCTATGAGTGGACAAGAATTCAAGCGTTCCGATAATAATCTATCACAGAATTATAATTTATTTACTTCCGCAGCATTTCGTAACCAAAATCGTGCAGAGAGATATATTGATTTTGAACAGATGGAATATATGCCAGAGATTGCTTCGGCACTAGACATTTATGCCGATGAGATGACAACCTCAAACGAATATGACAGATTACTCAATATTGATTGTTTAAACCATGAAATAAAAACTATTTTAGACTCTCTTTTTTATGATGCTCTTAATATTGAATTTAATTGTTTTGGTTGGGCGCGCTCAATGTGTAAATATGGTGATTTCTTTTTATACTTAGATATCGACGATACACTTGGCATTACTTCCGTTATTGGTATGCCAAACGCTGAAGTTGAAAGGCTTGAGGGGCAAGATCCCACTAATCCAAACTACGTTCAGTATCAGTGGAACGGCGCAGGAATGACTTTCGAAAATTGGCAGGTAGCACATTTCCGTATTTTAGGAAATGATCGCTATTCTCCATATGGCACATCAGTTCTAGATCCAGCCCGTCGCATTTGGCGCCAGCTTGTGCTTCTAGAAGATGCTATGATCGCTTATCGTGTGGTTCGAGCACCAGAGCGACGCATCTTTCAAATTGATGTCGGCAACATCCCTCCCCAAGATGTCCCACAATATATGGAGAAAGTCAAGACGGAGATGAAACGCAATCAATTGGTGGACGCCACCACCGGACGTGTTGATCTTCGCTACAATCCTCTCTCTCTGGAAGAAGATTATTTTATTCCCATGCGAGGAGGGGTGGGATCTGATATTAAATCACTTCAGGGAGCCTCCAGTCTTAATGATATTGATGATGTTAAATATCTGCGTGATAAGTTGTTTGCAGCAATCAAAGTGCCTCAGTCATATCTTACCAACCTTGAAGGGGGAGACGAAGATAAAACCACATTGGCCCAGAAAGATATTCGATTTGCGAGGACGATTCATAGACTCCAGCGATCTTTAATTTCAGAACTTGAAAAGATGGCGATTGTTCACCTCTATACGTTGGGATACAGAGGGCCGGATTTATTATCATTTAAGATTAGTTTGAATAATCCATCGAGGCTAGCCGAATTACAACAGCTTGAATATATGAGAACTAAATTTGAAACTGCGACCGCTGTTCCGGAGGGAACTTATAGTAAAAGATGGGTGGCTTCTAATATTCTTGGTTTGTCTGACGATGAATTCCTGCGCAATCAGCGCGAGACGTTTTATGATCGTAAATATCAACAGGCTTTGGAAGGAATGGCTGAAGACGCTGCAGCTGAAGAAGCTTTTGGTGGGGAATCAGGCCTGGGAGATCTGGGTGGCGACCTCGGCGGAGAAGAGGGTCTGGGGGGAGAACTTGGCGATCTAGATCTTGGCGCTGAAGGCGGAGAGGCTCCCGAAGAGGGAGAGGAAAGCACGCTCTTGGCTACCCCCGGGCGGCGAGAGGACAATCCCACCAAACACGAGGGCGCCCCTCATATACCAGTATCCTCAGACTCCCGCCGCCGCGGCGCATCGGGCCCCCGGTCTAGGAAGCTTCGCAGACAAGCGATGGGGGTAGAGACGAACACCTACAGAAAAAATGCCGGCTCCGGGATAGGAAACCCCAGAGGAGACATGCCAGACGTGAGATTTGGTCTGGAAGAGCAGGAAGAGCCTACTTATAATAAGAATGAAAGAGTGTTATATGAAAACACTACCAAAGTTCGTAGATTAGTAGAACAAATGGAGAAGAGGGAGATGGATAAAGATGAAGCATAACAAAAAGAGAAATACCGCTTTTATTTATGAAACTCTCTCTCGGGAGTTAACAAAAGCAATAGTCGATAAAAAACCAGAAAGGAAAAAAGAAATAGTTTCCATTATTAAAGAATTTTTTAATAAAGGGACCGTTTTAGCAAAAGAGCTTGAACTTTATGGTGTGCTTCTTGATACTCGGAACATTAAGACTGCCTTAGCAGAAAGGACGTTACAAGAGACAAAACGAGCCCACGCTAATTTAGACTCAAAAGGTATATTTGACACACAGTCACAAATCATTGCAGCGATTAATAAAAGTTTGGGATCCGAGGTGTGGTCCAATTTTGTTCCAAATTTTAAATCTCTTGCGTCAGTTGACGCCATCTTTAATTCCAAGACCGCGGTGAAGAAACGAGTGCTATTTGAGCAATCGATTGTGGATATTATGAGTGCCCAAGAGGCTAAGAAGAAATCTGATACGCTGGAACCACTAGACAACCTTACTTACCATTCTTTTATCCAAAAGTTTAATAATAGGTATGGATCACTTTTACAAGAACAAAAAGATTTGTTGAATCAGTTTATCACAAGTTTCGCTGACGACGGCTTTGAATTACGTGTATATCTCAATGAAGAGTTGGCAAGATTGAAGAAGTGCGTGGCGGCGAGTACAAACGAAACTCAAGAAGTTTTAATTACTCAAAAACTCAAAGGACTCTCCGGATATCTTGAAGAGCTTAGAAAAAGGGACTTTACAGATACAGATCTTAATAAAATTTTAAAAACACAAGAAGTGGTACGGGAGTTAGCTTCAAATGATCAAGATTAAGATTGGCGGCCCGCAAGCAACAGTTGAACTCCAAGCCCGAAAGGCTTTGGACGGCTCGCTGCTTATTATGGACCACAAAAAAATTGATATCGCCGTAATGCCCTCCGAGATGAAAGTGCTCACAATTCCAAAAACGACGTCGTCAGAAGATGTATATGAATTCCAGAATAGATTATTAGAATTACTGGCCGATAGGGGAATTGTTGACAGAGCCAGTATTCAAGGAGGACATGTCTTTCGCTCTTTGGAAGGTCTTGTTTTTGAAAATCAAGAAACAAACTCTCTCCAAGCGGCGGTTTATGTCATAGCTGAATTTATTGAGAATGAGGCCGAACATGAACGCGTCGCCGACAATTATGAGAAAGAATTGGAAGATATGTTCACACACCCGACAGATCGAGACTCCACAGAATTTGGTGAAGTCCCGCAGTATGGTGAGAAGGGCTCAATGCGTCCTGGCTACTACTACTACCCGCTCAGAAATAGGTATTAAACCATGAGTGAGATGAAACTCATAATGGAGAGTTGGCGCGCCTTTCGTTTAGAGGAAGAAGAGGGTCCAAAGTTTAAAGAAGATCCTCAGGATACGATATCACTACTTAAAGCCTTATCCACGGAGCGGGATGAAAAAAAAGTTCAGAAGGTTTTACAACAGCTATTGGCAGATAAAGATGTTGCTGAAGTTTTAGAAGCTTTGGGTGAGATGTTTCAAGAGGTTACGGACAATGAAGAAGCAGAAGTTGATCTGGACGAGGACCTCGATGATTTGGGTCGTTCCGTTGCTGGTTTTGGTTTGGATATTGCTGCCAAAACTGAGGAATTTTTAAAAAAGACTCCTGCGGGGAATCTTTTGAGAAAAACGGCGCCGGCTCTTTTGGGCCTCTCTATGGCAGCTATGATGTTGAGCGGAGGACAGATCACTCCCACCGGCCTGAAAACAGTATCAAAACTAATCACTGGGTCGGTGACTCCGGAGACTTTGGCCATGGCCGTAGCAGATGTGGGCGCCGAAGCGTTTGAAGCACTTCAAGAAAGAAAGAAGAATTAATGGAATTACTGCACTTTATACTTGCCGCTTACGGCATGACATTTATTATTATTCACGGTCACATCTTCAATAAGATCCGGCCGCCCTGCAAATCAATGTGGGGATTTGGTCGCCTATTCCATTGCCACTTATGTATGGGATTTTGGGTTGGCGTGTTTCTATGGGGCATAAGTCCATATACAGAACTATTTAGTTTTAGCAATCAGCCGATGACAGCGTTCATGTGCGGCTGCATTAGTGCTGGAACCTCATACTTTTTGAGTATGTTGGTCGAAGATTACGGGATCAGGGTGATCCACAAAGGAGGTGAGTAATCATGAAAAAATGGATGATCCAACCAGTTCGACGTTGCTGCTCAGGCAGTTGACTACTTTAAAGGAATAATATTATGGCACGCAGAAAAAATGTAAAAAGAATAGATCCAAGATACTTCTTGAACGAGACAGTCAATCGTAATGATGACGGTTCTGCTCTTGAAGAGAAGAGGATAGGGTCTATGCTTGATCCCAAGACTTATGAGCACCCCGATCCGGAGGATCCCAACTGGCCCTGGAAACCGGGCGACTCTGTAGAGGGTAATAGACCACACCCATATGAAGCCGAACCGGTTTTAGGCAGCCTCAAGAAGCGTCCGGGAGAGTCCCGAGAAGAATACGAACGCCGCATAAGGAAAGGTAAGCACCGTGCCCAGTACCGCCTACCGGATGAAGGCGAATTAGATCCCTACGAGCTTGAAGAAGAGCTTGAGGAGGTCAATTGGCCTTGGAAGAAGAAGTCCAAGCCGGCGACTGCTCCGGCACCCGCACCACCGCGGGAGAAAAGCCCCGCCGAAGAAGAAGAAGAGGCGCGCTTCAAGAAGGCTTGGGCCAAAACAGTGTCCGGCGGCCCCGATGTCTCCCTTTCGGAAGAAGGTTGCCCTCATGCCGAGGAAGGCGACGCGCTTGATATTAGTTCGCCCGGAATAGAAGTGCATGTAGACGACATTAGCAATTTGCCCCCAGAAGAGGCCTTCGCGGCTGGACTTGCTGCGGCAAAGGACGCCATTGATCACATGTTGAGCGTCCCCGAGCAAGTGCCCCCCGAAGGGGAAGGACCCCTGCAAGAACGGTCTCGCCTCAATGAGGCCGAGGGAGAAACACCCGAAGATGTTGCGCAACGAATTTCGAATATGCCGGCCATGTTTAGGCACAGCATCATCAACGATATACGCTACATGGCAGAAGGCAGCAAAGAAATGATCGGGTACTATCCGCATGTAGAAAATCATGTAGAGTTTGCGCAGGAAGTACTAGAGTTGATGGGCGAGGCTTAACAGAGATAATCAATGGCACAATTACTACGAGAATATTATGAGCTTTGCGAAGGCGGCGTCTGTCAGGATCTTCTGACAGAAGCGGAGAAGAGCTTTGTGCGCAACGGCGGTATGATGCTGACAGGTAAATTACAAGAAGCAGATGTCCAGAATGGCAATGGCCGCGTATACCCTCACGCCATCATGGAGCGGGAAGTTGGCAAATATAAAGCCCTAGTGGAAGATCGTCGCGCTCTAGGAGAACTGGACCATCCCGACTCTTCTGTTATCAATTTAGTTAATGTGTCACACATGGTAACTGAGGTCTGGATGGACGGGCCATCAGTCATGGGCAAGATCAAAGTATTGGAAACCCCCTCGGGGCAGATCCTTAAAGCTCTTGTAGAGTCCGGCGTAAAGACTGGCATTTCTTCGAGAGGAATGGGGTCTGTTACCGAACGAATGGGCAAGACTATCGTAGAAGATGACTTTCAGCTCATTTGTTTTGATATTGTTTCGGAACCCTCTACTCCTAACGCGTTTATGTCTCTAAGTGAAAACAAGTTGATGAATGAACAGGCTCAAAAAAACAATAAGATTATCAGCTTAATGAATGAAATTATTGGTGAGTAATGAAAAAGTCAGAGTTTAAAAAAATAATAAAACCGATAGTAAGTGAATGCATTAAAGAATCCTTGATGGAAGACGGTTTAATTTCTGGAATTATTGCCGAGGTTGTGAGAGGGATGGCCACTCCTACACCGGCGCCGGCGTCTAAGATGATAGAAACCTCACCAGACCCGGTTTCTGTGAGAATGAAGAGAAATGCATTTGATAAGAAACAAACTAAGCAGCTTCAAGAGCACAGAAATAAGCTCATGTCGGCTGTAGGAGAAGGTGCTTATAATGGAGTTAACTTATTTGAAGGAATAACTCCAGTAGCAGCCGAAAAGTCCCCATCTCAAAATGCCGGCCCTATGTCGGGACACGCGCCGACCGACCCGGGCGTTGATATTTCCAATTTATTTGGTGCTGTGTCTCAACACTGGGGCGCCCATATGTCGGATGTCAAAGCTAATGAGGAAAAATAGAAAATGGCTGTAAATGTCACTGTGCGTCCTCGCCGGTCCGAAAATAGCGAGCGGCTGATAAGAAGGTTTATTAAAAAATGCAAGAAAGAAAAAATACTTGAAACCTACCGTGCGCGGACAGATCATTATATTAAGCCGTCAGTCAAGAAAAAATTAAAGAGCAAAAAGGCCCGCCGCGAAAAACAAAAATCGGATAAAAAGCGGCAGTCTAAAATGTTTAGATGATAAACATACTCAACTCTCCTAGTTAGGGACGGAGGAGTCTTAGATGACCAACCCTAAAAATAAATGGTCTCAGCCAGCTGCCCCGCCGCCCCCCATGTTCTTTGGAAAAAAAGAACGTGACTTGGTAAAACAAGTAAATGATGAGTTGGCGGAAAGGGTGGTGGGCCAGACTATTGCGTATTACCCAATCAGCCTCGAAGATTCAAATTTTAATGAGACGTATGGGGAAGCTGTAGATAAAGTCACACTACCTCCTATTCGTGTATATGCCTATGCTGTTGTTGAAAATGAACAATCTAATGACCGCTATGGATATGAATACCAAACTAAACTAACAGTTAACTTTCACCGCCGTCGCCTTACAGAAGATCAGGACCTGTTCGTGCGTGTTGGAGATTTTGTACAATATGGTGATATTTTTTATGAAATTGTAAAAACCTACAATGATACAAGATATTATTTTGGCCAGGTTGAGCATAAGTTCCAGATCAGCGCTGAGTGCGTCCGCGCGCGACAGGGAACCTTTCGTGTGATGAAGAGTGTTAGTAGACCATCGTAGGAACTTAAAGAATGTTAGTTAATTTTCTGGGTGTTGGGCACAGACCCACACCCTTTTTAGTTTGCGAATACTATTTAAGTAAGCAGGAGTATATTTAAATGCCAATAGTAACTCAAGGTTGGGCCTTTGTGAGTGGGTCAGAGCCCGCGTACGGGCCATCGGGTTCTATACAGTACAATAAGAGCGGGGATCTCACAGGGTCCGCTGGTTTGGTGTGGGACGAGACCCAGGTTCTCCTAACGGGCTCGCTATCCGCCAGCAATAGGATAACGGCACTCGAGTTCTATGGCGATGGCGCTAACCTAACAGGACTTACCGCTAGCGCCGTCAATGTCGCAGACGGCCCAGAATATGCCATTCAGTTTAGAAGAGATTCCCCGGTCTCGGGCGAGATCTCAGGCTCTGCTGATTTAATATGGGTTCCTGCCAGCAATACACTGTCTGGCACATATGCTCAATTTACAGCCGTAACCGGCAGTGTCCTCACCGCTTCGGGGAATGCCTATGTCGGCAATAATTTGTTCGTTTCTAATAATACATCCCAGCTTTGGGGGGGCGTCAACCTCAACAGTACAGGTATTACTGCTACCGGTCCGATTGCTGGCGCCACAACGGTGTCCGGCACACATGCTCAGTTTACAGCCGTAACTGCTAGCTCCATCGTGGGTGGTTCGCCCATTACAATCTCTGCTTCGGCAATTACAGTTTCGGGAGATATTACCACAGACTATGCCCTGTCATCATCACAGAACATCTCTGCTGCTGCCTTTATCTTTGGACCCGGCGGCCGCCAGCAGATTTCAGACACTAGCACCGACATGTCTATTCTCGCCGCAAGTACAGGCATGTTTATATCCGCCGATGGTGGCAACCTAACACTACAGGGACAGGTTGCAATTGACACCGCCGGCGTCTTATCCTCATCAGTGAACATCTCTGCCTCGGCTTTCTATGGCGACGGCGCCGCTTTAACTGGAATTGCGGGGTTCCCATTTGCGGGCGATGCGGTCATTACGGGCTCTCTTTATATTTCATCTTCCAACGATGATACACAGTCATTACTTCAGGTTGATCGAAAGGTTGGCGAAAACCCAGCCCTGTTTGTTAGCAGCTCTGGCCAAGTTGGCATTGGCATACTTAATCCATCGGGGACCTTGCATGTTAATGTTTCCGATCTGGATGCAGTAGCAGATGCCAATTACAGTGATATTCTTGTAACGAAAAACAGTGCCGCAGGTATATCAGTTCTAGGTTCCGATGGCACTTCGGCCGCAGTTCTTTTGGGCTCTCCCACAGATACCAGTGCAGCCCAGTGGACTTATGTGCCGGGTGCAAATTATAGCGCATTTGGTCACACTCGCGCGTCGGGATATGTCAAG
>Ga0208012_1000286_pt1 | contig 19224 bp, 14 predicted proteins | sample 15BtaG_FD_184090 | JGI IMG/M metagenome (GOLD analysis project Ga0208012, IMG submission 184090) | Marine viral communities from the Subarctic Pacific Ocean - 15B_ETSP_OMZ_AT15312_CsCl metaG (SPAdes) (version 2) | ecosystem: Environmental > Aquatic > Marine > Oceanic | place: Pacific Ocean... | reverse complement strand
ACACAACATAACTTTACTTCCGCAAAAGAATCGGGAGGGGTAATAAAAATAACAAATCCTGATGGATCTACAACAGAGGTTGATATATTTCAAATATCACAAAGAGGTGCCATCGGTCTCCCCCTTGGAACTTCGGAATTAAACAATCAGAATTTCCCAGCCTTTAAAATGAAAATCTATGATGGAGAAATTACAGAAACAGACCTAACTTATACAGGCCCTCTTGGTAATAAAATACCCCAAGTAAATTGTAAATTAAAAGCAACAGCACATGTGAGAAACATAGAGGATATTCAAAAATACGAAAATCCGTTTGGGGCAGTGACATCTCCTGTCGATTCGAGCGGTTTTTATTTGACTGTTGATATACCCAACTTTCTACTAGAAATAGTGGAAGATAATACTGATTTTGATTCAGAAAATTTCGATATAGAGGTATTCATGGAGCCATCGAAAGAAAATATGCCCCTCTCTTATTCATCTACTGATAATTCATCACAAATTGTAAATGGCATCTTAGTAAATGATACACCTAGAAACGATGAGGATTTTGTTTTCCCAACAAAAGAAAACATAGAATACTACTTTTACACGATAAGAGACAATGATATTCCTCCAGATATCATCGCATCGGCCAATTCTCAATTTAAATCTAAGGGATTTTATAATGATTCTACTTCTCGTGTTACTAAAGAGCGGACATCTTTAGTAATTTCTGATATTTATTCGAGTACAACCGGTCGAGAAGACATAGAGGACTGTGAATAATGAGAATACCAAATCAACAATTAAATAAAATAAAAAATAGAAAAAAAGCACCAGAAAGAAAGCTACCAGCAACAATGCAAATGCAAAAGATTAAGTTATCAAACAGTGATCTGGCATTTTATCTTGATGTCGAGCCAGTCGTCAGTATAGATTTAATCTCACAGGAGGAAAATCAGCAAATAAACACATGCCAGGTTCCGGCTGTGGTATCTAGTGATACTAATTCTCTGTATACAAGGGTGATAAAGACAGATAATTTAGAACTAAGTCGACAAATTGGAGAAAACATGGACAATTTTGAGGTGCTGGACCAGATAATCGCAAAAAATCCACAAGAAATTCAACAATTGTTTATACCTTACTCGGAAAAGGGTACATTTAAGTCTGAAGATAAAATAAAGCAGTCTTCGAATGTTTCCTTTAAACCATCCTCTTATAAAGACCGATCATTTCCTGAAAACCTCTCCGTTTATGCAATGTTTGTCAGCGAAGATTTGAAAACTGGGAAAAAAATCGCCCTATCTCCACCGCAAATGCAGCGAGTAGTGTCTCATAATGTTGTTTTACTATCTGATAATGTCCTAGACCTCCGACAATTGAAATATGATGACTATCTAAGGTTTGATATCATCAATCAAGTGAAGGATAACAAGGAGGCCTATTTTTCTGATCAATATTACAGCATAGATCCATCAGGATTTATTAAATTCATGTTTTTTTGGAATAAATTGCAATTTTTGAGAGAAAAATCCTTATTTGGAAACATATTGAAGAATGGGTCAATCCCATCATCACGAAGTAAGATGATATCGGATTCTAGAATATCTGATTTGAGAATAATTAGAAAACGTGTAAAAAGGAACATAGACGGATTTTCAATGTTCAATAAAACACAGTATAATCCAGTGGTAATATATTCATCCGATGATGCAGATGGTGATTTTATCAGTGCAGAATCGAAAAATACCAAAACAGGCCAATTAAAGGCAAAAATCGGACCCCTATCTCGAATAAAAAATTCGCAAGACTACCTTACTTTCGCAGTCGATGATTATTATTCTCTAAAAACCAGGATAGGGATGTACAAATATGAAGTTAAAATAGAAGTAGAAGATGGGATGCTGAAATATCTACTAGATTCGCTAGACAAGCTGAGAAACATCAATTCTGATTTTTTGAAATATCAAAATTCTTTCTTTGGAAGCATCGCTCGCCGCAACTCAACCACACCCCTCGTAAATCAGATGTTGAATGTCTTATTTTCATTGAGAAAACTCACAAGGAAACAAATGGAGACAATTAGAAAAGAATTTAATATCTTGGCAACTCATAAAGAAGGTTACCAGAAAATAATGGATTTTAATATGCAGCTGATGACAAAAATACAAGATGCACTTGGTAAGAGGGGGAATGTGAAGAGTGATAATAAGAGTGCATCATATAAAAAGAATACAAGCAAGCTCTTTTTCTTAGAAGATATACAGGAATTTTCAGAAATTGTAGATTTCAGTCAAATAAACACCATTAAAAGTGAATATTTCGACATCAAATCGATCTCCAATATAGGTATCGCCAGATTTTCAACCCCATCTGTTAAAAGCAGATTCTTAGGTGAGTTTAAAAAAGGGGTAAATTTTGAGGGCCCGTATGAAGAGATCAATTTTAGTGATTTGAACGAGAAATTCGTCAGCTCAAACACGATGTTAGGAAAAACAGAGGAACTGTCTTCAGGCTTATTTGATTTTGCGGATAACTTTTTCTCATACTTATCGCCGGCCATCATCAATATGGACAACAAACATATTAAGAATGAAACAACAAACCCGCAGGACTTTATGGCAACACAACCAATTGAAACTCTTCAATTATCACAACAACTGGCGGATTTGGGTGTAAGGATTTTACTTCCATCAAAAACGGAACTAACAAAAAAGTCTTCAGAGGAGGAGGAACAAATATGTTCGGAACTTGTCATGGGTTCCGATAATAATATGAGTTCTCAAAAAACTTACGAAAATAATAGTGATATATCCTATACTTCTCGTCTAACTACCTTTAATTCGACCATTAATAAATCACAAAGTCTGATCAATGGTATAAAAAATCATTATAACAATTTTAATTTACAAAAAGATAATTATGATCTTGATTCCCCAAAAAATCTGCTCATCGAGAAGAAAAAGAAAGAACCTGCAATATCATATACACACAGCATTAAAGACATGCCAAACCAGCTAAGAGTCTTATTTGGTTCAAAATCCGACTTGGTTAAAAATAAGTGGAATTCCACAGAGAACGATTTCTTTGTAAATCCAAGCTCTTCAAAAATGATGAAAGAAAATTACAGTAATTTAATTAGAATAGAGGTGCTATCTGGCTTTAAATCCGATTCATCGGGGCAGCCAAACATAAAGCTCCCAATATTCAATAAACTACAAATTTCAGATATAGATAGTCTTCAATCAGGAGAGTCTTTATTCTGCCGAACATATATGGTGGATAATCAATCTTTGGGCCTCGGCCAGAGGAGAAAAACCGAGAATGATTCTAATTATTATAACAAGCATTTCATTATTTCCACCGGAGGGGGTGATTAATGGCCAAATCTTCTGAAAAAAATTCACTATCATCAGAAAAGGTGGAACAAAGTGTCTCTAGGGAGATGTCGATATCTCCATCCGAGTCCACAAAGAGGCATGATAAGACTTTCGAAGAAAACTATGCAATATCTTCAGAATTTCAGACTTCTGGTGATCCAATCCGCTCTGCCTTAGAGAGATACTGGGTTGATTATGCATCCGAAGTAAAATATAAAAAGGCACCCTATTCTTCTTATACGACCATCGTTGGCGGAACACTATATAACGGCACATTGCTGGATGGTATAACATATTATACAGCACAAGAGGTGGTTTTTGCGCCGATATTTTCTGATTTTGAAGGATCAGACGATTATGGCTCCAATCCACTGGCACCAACTCGCCTCTCTGATGCACTTCAGTCACTTCAAACAACCGATGATCCGATAGAAGTTTATGCATATAACTGCAACAAGCCAATACAATATCCTTCTCACCATGATAACACAGCAAAACCAAATACTCCAAATATTGATATTTCTTATGTTTATAATTATGGCTTGCCGAATTACGAACAGTTAATTTCAGATCAATCAATCAAAGAAGCATCTTTGATGAATTATTATATCGATTATGAAGATATTCACGAGGCACTTACCATCGCCACACTATCCAGTTTCGATCCAACGGCCGGTCCAAAGGACGGGCCATCAATTTCCTATTCCATTTCTCCGGACACTAAAAATAAAATTGATAGTAATTTATCCACACAAACAATGAAAAAGCCTTCAATAGATCAGAATATTATCATACCACCAGATGCTATGGAGGGTGTGTCTGGGAAAACAGAAGATTTGCTGGCTTTGCCTTTTTATGTAAAGATAAATATTGGGAAGGCATTTCCACCAAGATACGCCTCTGAACTTGAATCTCTAGAGTCAACATCAAAAACATTACTTACAGAGATAATGAAATATTCATTAGATGTCACATCACCTGGGGCAAATATTGATTACTTTAAGAAAAGAAATTTTAATTATTCTCATTTTAATGCACAATACGAAAATGAGAACCAAACACAAACTAGTCTGACAAAGGTAATCTCTTCAGATCCTGTTTATTTAATAGATGCCGTTGATCTTTCTCAAAATATCAACAACGAATCCGTAATAGTAAATTCGAACAACCCGCAAGCAACAATAATAACATCCACAGATTCATCCACGACATCGGGCTGCTCTACTTCGCCAAGTTTTGCGGCTTATTCCACACTGCCACTAGAAGTGAAATATCTTTTGGGCCCAGACGGACCACTACAGAATACATATATGGATTTAATAGGCGGCACTCCTGCCCTATATTCCACAAATATTCTATTTTACAAAATATCGAAGTTTGAAGACTCTGACTTGGAGACTCCGATACAAAATATTTTTATTCCCAATGACGGCAAGAGTCAAACATATATAGACTTTCAGGTTAAGTACGGAAAAAGATATGTGTACAAGATATATGCATACAAATTTGTTTCTGGAACAGAATATAATTTATCGAAAACCATAGATCCAATTTATTCTGCATTTTTGTCAGAAATTAATGAATACAAAAAGAAAGAGAGTGCCATTTCCGTCAAGGTAAAATACCATGTCTGGCAAGGTCTCAATCAGCGTATATACACCAATACTTACGGATACCAAAAAGCTCTCAACAGCCTTGTTGTAGATTTGAATGAAATGAAGATTAGTGAAGGTAAAGAAACCATAAGCCAGCCCCAAGAGTCCATGGATTCAACAGATCCGCCATCCGAAGGGTTAAGAGCTGCATTAAAAGCCCTGCAGGTCTATTGGGGAACTGACAGCACAGACAATGCTGGAACATTTTTATCAAACACAATAGCTCCTATAATAAGTGGCTTCTTGGGTACGGCTTCTGAATCATCCTCCGTTCTAGATGATGCAACCAGAGAAAGATTAAAAGATTTAAGAACAGATATCGCTAATTATACAGATATCGGAGAACAACTTCTCGCCGATTTTGAGAATGTTCTGGCCAGCAAAGACGGATTCGGCAAAGATAAACCAACACGTGTGACTGCAGCAAAGACATATATAGAAAAAATCCAAGATTTTCAAGTAATGGAAGACGATATATTGGAAATACTGTCTTCTATTAAAGATTTCGAAGTAGATTCTGAATCAGATATAGCACAATCAAAAAAGACAAAAATCACGGCTGTTTTATGGGCCACAGTCGATCTGGCAGAAATACCTTATTACAAAAATGCGGGCACGATTTTGGATGCTCCTCCGGTCTCTCCAGATGTGAATTTTATACCGTATCGCGCAGACGCCAAAAACATATCATTTTTCATGAATTCTGGTATCGGAAAGGTGACAGATATTCCCATAATATTCTCCGAGCAGGAAGCTACCTATTACACATCGTATCGAGAGTCTAAAAAGCTCAATGCCTTTGAGCCCATACAATTCATTTCAGATGAAACAAAAAATCTTGCTTCATCTTTCGAGATATATAGACTCACCTCCCCTCCCGCCGACTACGGAGATTTTCAAAATGCCCTTTATAAGACAATTTCTGAAAATTTTAAAGGAGGACTGTCTACATTATCCTCTGCTTCTTTTAAAGAAAAGGTGAGGCCAAATAAGACTTATTACTACATGTTCCGCCAACGAGACGGCCGTGGAATTGTTTCAAACCCTTCCGCCGTATTCTCAATTACATTGGTTAGTGACGGAAGTGCAGTCTTCCCTTTGATCAATCAATATAGTTTTCAAAATAAGAAAAATGATTACAGTCGCACTGTTCGAAAGCTGATGAACATTTCCCCCTCTATCGATAGGGTCACCCCAAGAGGTTTACCTGGAGCGGATACTTTTGAGACCTATGATCCCGGAACATCGGTAGACAACCTCCTCGGCCTGCAGGATGAGGGTATTTTTGGAAAAACTTTCAAAATCAGATTTACCTCAAAAAAGACAGGCAGACAGATAGATCTAAATGTCACATTCGAGGCTACAGTGGCATGAGTATCAAAATAAAAGGTTTTTTATTTTATTTTTAAACTATTTATTTTTGAAACTTTCGCTTTTTAAAAAGGAAAAATATAATGGGTTTTTTAGACAATAGTGGCGATATTATTTTAGATGCCGTACTCACTGATTCAGGCCGCGAACGCCTAGCCAGAGGCGACGGCAGCTTTAAAGTGATGAAATTCGCACTTGGCGATGACGAGATTAATTACACAAACTACAACAAGGCTGCAGCAAGCACCTCCAAGGACTTGGAAATCTTACAGACTCCAGTATTAGAGGCATTTACGAATAATACATCGCTGATGAAATCCAAGTTGATCACAATCACGAGAACAGACCTTCTTTATTTGCCGGTTATTAAATTAAATGGAAATTTGGGAGTTGCAAAATATACAACAGAGGATGTTGTGCTTGTCACCTCTGATGAGACGACAACAAACGGCATGACTATTGGTGATTACTTGAATGGCTATGATATCCTTGGTGGTAAAAATCTTCGAGCGGATCAGGGATTAGACACCAATGCAACACCACCGACAATACAACTGAGTTCGGATTTGGTTGAAACTCAATATATAGTGGAAATGGACAATCGCCTCGGAGCAATTTATTCTCCTGATGGTACACCTTCTTCTGTTTCTTTTATTGATGACGACTCTGTTGCGAGCTATTTCTTTTCTAGAGACGGTGTTTATGTGAGAGATAACCAGGATACCACAGACGACGGAGGGACTCAACAAGTAATTCAGGGCCCCAGAGGAACATACTTGGACTTCAAAATAAGAGCCTCGCAAAATTTGAGATCTAGTACATATTTGTTCGACCTCCTTGGTTCTACATTTGTTATTGGGTCCACTACTTATAAATATATTGATACGAACATCAGAATCAGCGGTGCAACTACTGGCTATAGCCTGAGTGTTCCGGTTAGATTCATTAAACAAAACTAAGAGAGATAAAAAAACATGGCAGTTACATTTAAAAATCTTGTATCCGATAGGGATGTCGCAAATACTAGAACATTATTGAACGAGGCAATCCCAATCACCGGATCTGTTGTTTCCGGGACATACAGCGATAACAACATTAAAAATTATGCTCACGGTATGTTCCAATCTGTTTACGATTATCCATACTTATCTTCTTCTGCAAACCATATTTTTGATTTGACGGTAGGATACTCAGCAGATTCTTCACTTTCCAGTTCTGCGGCTTCCCAGAATTCCAAAAAGATAAATATCTATAGCCAGATGGCACAAGTTTTAGTAGGATATGATTCAGATGGGAATATCAGGGATTTTGACAGGGATGGATCATTGGCCTCCGGCGATAAACTGAAAGAATGTGTTTTCATCAATCTTGCAAGACTGCTAACGAAAGACGAAATTCAAAAGGGTTCTTTCATTTTGAGTGTTGCAACAGGCGCCGCCCCAACAGCTCCAGATTTCTCAAGCCTGTTAACCATCTCGGATTACAGAGCAACAACTTCTTATAAGACCAATTCTCCAGCGGGAGACTATGCACTTCTTTATACAAGTTCTGCCACTCCTAACTCCACTTCGGGAGTAGGTTTACTGTATTATCAGGCCGGCATTGCAGTACTTACGGCCTCTGTATTCGATGGGTCCTTTGGTGCTCCCGGTGCAACTTATGATACATCTTCAATAGATACCGTCTTAACTGGGGCACAAATATCTTCATCTTGCGATGGGTTTAGAAATAGGATGAATGATCTGGCATTCAACAATACAACCGAACTTAATTCTACTATTTATTTCTGCAGAGCAAATACAAGTGATTTTAATTATAGCTCAAATCCCACTTATCTGTCTGGAAGTAAAATAAGGGTAAAAGAGCAGGAAACAGACTCTCCGATCTCTTATGTTACGACAGTTGGGCTTTATTCTGCAGACAATGAACTGTTGGCAGTTGCTAAATTATCGGAACCACTCAAGAAAGACCCCTCTAATGAATTTACCTTAAGGGTAAGGCTGGATTACTAGAATAGGAAGAAAAGAAAATGTCTTTTAAAAAGTTTGAGAAAAAAGACATTCTTCGCAATGTTATTGAAACGCACCCCAAGGTTCGCTTTGATATATATGATTCTAAGTTGTATTACAACAACCGGTCTCATCTAAGTGGTGCTTTTTCGGAGAATGTGAGGAATGTCCCATCGGGATTCATATCACTTTATGAGCTAAATATTGATAAATCATCCGGAAAAAATGATTTTATTTATCCATTTGTGAAAAAAAGCTCCGATTTAATCAAATTTAAATCAGCCACAGCAACAAGCTTTAATGCAGATGAATACGGTACTGAACTCACAGGATCATATCCTCTATCTGCCAGTATTTCTAGATATGTCGCAACATCAAATTCTGACAGGAGGATTAATGCTCTCAACAGTGCATTGGAATATTATTCGGTATTAAACCCTGAATATAGAAACATACAGAATTACTCCACCTTCCAGACTGCCAGTATAATAGACATTCCATCTATTTTTTACGGCTCATCTATTGAGAAGGGCAGCATTGATTTGAAATTTTATGTCTCTGGTACTCTCATCGGCCATCTCCAAGATAAGAATAAAAATGGGGAATTGATTCAGGTTGCCCCAGCAGGTAGCCCTTACACGATTTCGGCCTCCGTCGCAGGTGTTGTCCTGTATAATGAGGGCTTCTTGCTCCTGACGGGATCATGGGACTTGAGTGATTCACATACAGAGAATTACGATGGTACAAAACCTCCTTCTTGGATTTATTACGCTGTCGGAGCAAATGATGGAACTGCTACAGGAATAATACCGAGTTCCAGCTATTCAATGGAATTTAATGGGCAAAATTATGTCCCTTCCTATACAATGTTCGCCCATGCGGAAATGGGCGAATTTAACCACTCAAATAATCCAACATATATTGCTTATGGGCAATCGAAGACAACATTGTCGGGTGCTTATGTCTTTGAAGAACCATCAGATCTACTCATCCAAAATACGGTTAGTTCATCTTATGTGGACCCAACGGGATCCTTTGAAAAAGTAACTTATATTTCCAAAGTTGGAATATATGATAAAGATAAAAACCTGATTGCAATCGCAACTCCCTCAACACCTATTAAGAAAACCCAAAATAGAAACTTAACCTTTAAACTTAAATTGGATATTTAATGATATTAGGATTAGATGTGAGCACGAGCATTGTTGGTGTATGTGTATATGACAGCAACAAAGAAGAAATAATCAAAGCTGATTATATTGATTTAAGAAAGATAGGCGGCCTCTTGAATAAAGCACAAGCGGTAGAGGATTATATTAATCAGAACCTATTGGATAAGAAAATAGACTATATCTTTATTGAAGAAGCTTTGATGTTTTTTCGACGAGGTGGCTCAACTGCTAAAACAATGTCTGTTCTGCAACGATTCAATGGTATTGTTTCTTGGATTTGCTTCAAGAGTCTAAACATTGAACCAAGATATATAACACCTATATCTGCTAGAAGCAGGTGCGGAATAAAAGTACCAAGAGGTAAGAAGGCCAAAGAAGTGGTTATAGAGCACTTCATCCAAAGCAAAGAATTTCAAATAGACTATACCAGATACGGAAATGTGCAGAAATATTGTTATGATATTGCTGATGCAATTGTTGTCGCAAAAGCAGCTTCGAAAATAATGCTTGACATATAAAATAGGCTGTGTTATACTAATTGTATGAGTGAAAAACTTTCCCTAATTTCGAATGTTTTAGGTCGATATTTCAAATCGGGCGGCGAATATCTCTTTAAGTGTCCATATTGCAAACATGCTAAAAATAAGTTCTCTGTCAATATTGAAAAGAACGTATTTAAGTGTTGGATTTGCGATGCAAGAGGGTCAAGTCTATACAGAATTTTTCGCCGGTTTGGGACATTCAACGATCAAGAGAGGTGGAAATCTCTAAGCGGGTTTAAACAGGATCTGAATGAGTTCGCGGATATCTTCAAGGAAGGGCCGAATGAGGAGGAGATCGAACAAATTCTGGAATTACCACAAGGGTTCCGCAGCCTTACTAGACCCTCCAGTGGTCGGGCTTACAAAAGGGCACTTGAATATCTTGCATGCCGAGGATTAAATAGATCAGACATTTTAAAGTGGAAGATAGGATATACCACAGAAGGTCCATACCAGAACAGGATAGTAATACCATCTTTTAATTCCGATGGTGATCTAAACTATTATATTGCCAGAACATTTTCTGATGATTACAGGAGATACAAAAACCCACAAGCCTCTAGAGATATTGTCTTTAATGAACTTTATGTTGATTTTGATCAAGAGGTCATTATCGTCGAGGGGGTCTTCGATGCCATTAAATGTCACAACGCAGTTCCGATATTGGGTTCTACAATAAGAGAAACCTCTCGCCTTTTCAGAAAGATCATCAAAAATAATACACCAATCTTACTCGCACTTGACCCCGATGCATCTAAGAAATCTGGTTTTATAAAAAGGCTCTTTCTTAAATACGGAATCGAAGTGAGGGAAATAACATACGAAGATGATAGAGATTTAGGAGATATGTCAAAAGAAGAGGTTTTGAGCCTAGGCAAGAAGGCTAATTTTGTATATAGCCATGATAGCTTAATAAGTGCTATCTCGGCAATCTAAGAGGAGAACAGATTTTGAAGTTTGCTCACATTGCAGATACACACATTAAGAATTTAAAGTTTCATTATGAATACAGGATCATATTCAAAAAGCTGTATGAGGCACTCAAGAAAGAGAAGGTCGATTATATCATCCATTGTGGTGATATTGCACACACAAAAACACAACTCAGTCCAGAATTTGTGGAAATGTGCACCAATTTCTTCAGAAGTCTGGCAGATATTGCCCCAACATACATTATTCTGGGAAATCATGACGGGAACCTTAAAAATAGTAGCCGACAAGATGCTCTGACCCCTATTGCTGAAGCCCTAAATCATCCGAGGCTTCATCTATTAAAAAAGTCTGGAGAAACTCACCTGGGCGATTCTGTGGCCATAAATGTTTTATCGGTTTTCGATGAAGATAATTGGATATCCCCCACTGATAAAGAAAAGATTAATATTGCTCTATATCATGGTTCTGTTTCGGGTGTCAAAACCGATACTGGATATGTGATGGAGCACGGTGATCATCCAATTGAAATCTTTGGGGGGCATGATTACGCATTTCTGGGAGACATCCACAAGACCAATCAGAGTTTGGATAGTGAGGGTAAAATCCGCTATAGCGGCTCGACTGTACAACAAAATCACGGAGAGTCAAACGATAAAGGGATCTTAATCTGGGATATCCAAAGTAAGAAAGATTTTTCTTGCAAACATATTGAATTAAAGAACCCCAGGCCTTTTGTTACCATCAATTTGACTCCAAAGGGGAAAATGCCAAAGGGCATCAAAATCGCCCCAAAGAGTCGCCTCCGCCTTGTATCAAACAATAATTTGTCACTGGATGTAATGAGGAAGGCCCTGGATGTTGCCAAGAGAAGGTTTAAGCCGGAAAGCATAACCTTCCTAAATCGTTCTGCGGGCAACCGTGGAGATATTAAGGATATGGCCAATGACCTCGAAATCGCCGATCTGAGAAGTATGTCCGTCCAAAAATCTCTCATTAAAGAGTATCTTAAGGACTATGAGGTCGCCGAAGATGTAATGTGTCGTATTTTGGATTTAAATTCGAAGTATAATCAAATAGCAGAGGATAACGAGGAGATTTCAAGAAATGTCAACTGGAGACTTAGGTCTCTAGAATTTGACAACCTTTTTAATTATGGAGAATCCAATTCTATTAACTTTGATAATCTAGAAGGGATTGTTGGCATATTTGGCAAGAATTATTCCGGAAAATCGAGTATTATTGATTCTTTATTATATACGGTATTCAATTCAACTTCTAAAAATGACAGAAAGAATCTAAACATCATTAATCAGAATCGAGAGTCGTGCTTGGCCAAAGCTGTGATATCGATTGGTGATTTGGACTACACTATTCAGAGGGAATCAATAAAATATCTCAAGAAATTGAAGGGCAATACCACACTCGAAGCGAAAACAAATGCAAATTTTAGTGTTTATTGTCCAGTCGAAGAAGGCCAAGAAATATTAAATGGGATAACAAGGAACGAAACTGATAAAAATATCAGAAAAGTTTTTGGAACATTGGATGATTTTTTATATTCTTCTATGTCCAGTCAGCTTGATTCTTTATCCTTTATCAAAGAGGGTTCCACCAAGAGAAAAGAAATTCTGGCAAATTTCTTGGATCTTAAATTTTTTGACAGTAAATTTAAGCTGGCAAAGGAAGACGCCGCCTCCACACGAGGAGCACTGAAAAAACTGGAAGGAAGGGAATTCAATCAAGAAATACTAGAAGCTAGAATGGAACTATCAGAGTGTGAAGAAAAATTAAAGAAACAGCGAAAAGCTTGCCAGAGTTATAAGGGAGCTATCTCAAGGTACACAACACAAATTGCTGAAATAAGAGAAAAAATTAATTCAATTCCTGCCGAGATAATCGATGTGGTGAAGGTTAGAGGAGACCTGGCTCGCAAGAAAAGTCAGTTGATGAGTGTAAGAGATCAGATTAGAGACGATAGAGCCCTTCGTGCAGAAAAGAAAAATGAATATAAGGCAATTTGTGATTTTCTCAGTAAATATGAGAAGGAAAAGCTATATGGAGCCCGCCAAAGCATTGAGGGATTGCGGGATGATGTCAAACAGCTTCAGCAGAAATTGTCAAAAGAGTCCGCTGATAAGGACAGAAATCAAAATAGGGTTAAATTATTGGATGGAATCCCTTGCGGGACATCTTTTCCTACATGCAAATTTATCAAGGATGCACTGGTTGCGGAAGCAAATATACCAGAAAATTTTAAAAGAATCAACGCCATCCAATCCAGCATTGAAACAATCGGCACAGAAATATTCTCCTTAAATCCGGAGTTAAACGACACAAAGATTCAGGCTTATGAGAATATCGTTGGAGAAAGAGACTCTTTGTCCAACAAAATCACAAATTTGGATTTGAAAATTGATAAAAATGTGGCATGCACCTCCATATTATTAGTGGAGATCGAGAAGTTCGAAGAAGAGGTCACCGACTACGAAAATAACAAGGATGCAATCGAAAATTTGGAAAGCCTAAATTCTCAACTCACCACTTTTCAATATGAACAACAAAGTTTTGAGATAAAAGATGAAAAATGCAACACCAAGATTTTGAACCTCTATAAGTCCGTTGGTTCGACTGAGGAAAGGGTGAAACAATTGATAAAGCAAAAGCAAGACTTCGAAGATTTGCAGGAAGAATTTTCTGCCTTTGATTTATATATGAGGTGCATGCACCCCAATGGAATTGCTTTCGATGTAATTCGCAAAAAGCTGCCGGTTATTAATGAAGAGATTGGCAAAATTCTGTCAAATATCGTAGATTTTGAGGTTTTCTTTGAAGACGACGGAAAGAGACTCGATATATTTATCAAACATTCGATGTATGACCCGCGACCTTTGGAGATGGGTTCTGGGGCCGAGAAAACAATCGCTGCCACGGCCATCCGCCTCGCTCTTCTGAGTGTTTCAAACTTGCCAAAGGGAGATATCTTTGTTCTCGATGAACCCGGCACTGCTTTGGACGAAGAAAACATGCAAGGTTTCGTAGATATTCTTGACATTATTAAATCTTATTTTAAAACAGTACTTCTTGTTTCCCATCTCGATAGCCTAAAAGATTGTGTGGATATGCAGATCACTATTGACAAAAAAGATGGCTTTGCTTCGGTAAATATCTAAAAAACAAACTATTTATAGTCAAGGAGATCGCATGACAATGACTGAAATGGCACGTGGAGCAATAGATAAGGTTTTGGAGAAATTAATCTCCAGGAAACTTTTAGTTTGGGTTACAGCAACCGCCCTAATGTTCACTTCTCACATGGATAGTGGAGATTGGTTAATTTTGAGTGCTCTTTACATCGGTGGACAATCGGTAATCGATGCTATCGTTAAATTGAAGGGCTTATAGAGAGGTAACTTTGATTAACATCAAATTTGGTGATGTCTTTAAATCTATTGCAGTATTTATGGGAAAGAACTGGCAAGTGATTGCTCTTGTGGCTGTGATTATCCTATTCTTTGTCTCCAAAAATGACTTTGGAGCTTTAAAAAAATCCATGGAAGTCATGACCTTGAGCTATCAGGAACAAATCGCTTCGATGGAGGCTCTGCATCGTAAAGAACTTAAGCTGCGCGAGGATTCGATTGCAAATTATGAAAAGCAATTGGCTGAGATTAATCAAAAACACGAAGAAGCCATGGCGAATTTAAGAGAGAATCGTGCATCTGATATCAAAAAGTTTAAACGGGATTTCGAAGAGCAGCCCGAAGAGCTTGCAAAAGAGATTAATCAACAATTTGGATTCAAATATGTGGAATAAAATATTAGTGTTGCTTACAGTTGGATTTTTAAATACAGCTGCAGCCTCCGAGGGACAATTTTCTTTTATCCAAAAAGATGCACCCGCCCCGTTCACTGGTACCTTATTTGACCCGGATGCCACGGCCCGATTGGTGGCAAATCATAAATTCTTAAAGGAAGAATATGATTTGAAGTTGGGTTTTGAATTGCAAAAACAGGAAAGCAAGTTTAAACTGGAAATTGAGCAATTAAACATCTCCCTGCACACCCAGCAGGAATATTATGAGGCCACCCTGAAGACTAAAAATACAGAGATTGAACAGCTTAATAAAATAATCAAGAAAAAGCCAGGGACAAATGCTTTGATCTGGGGCATCGCCGGCGGATTTGCAGTAGGGGTCGCTGCCACAATTGGTATAACTTATGCGGTGAATAAATGAGTGATAAGTTGAATGACATTGCAAAATACGAAGTTGCTATATCAAAAAAATATGGTAAAGATGCCATAAAACACCCCAAAGCCGACTGGGATGATGAAAAAGAAAAAGATTATCAGCAGCAGATAAAAGATTTGTACGAAAAAGAGAAGCATCAACAGGAAAAAAATGAAAAAATTGAAATCGATGGTTTTTTAATTTCTAAAAAACTATTTAATAAAGATAGCAATAGAAATTGCCCTGTTTGTCAAGCATATTCTTTTGAGTTGCGAGACGATGTATATATGGCAAAATTTAATTGTTGCTTTAAATGCTACATAAAGTGGGTCGACGGTCGCGAGGAAAGGTGGAAAACTGGATGGCGACCCAAAGAGGAAAAATAAATGGCTACAACACTAGAAATCATACAAGGAATTAATCAGGCTGCAGCAAATGCCTATGACGGTGCTCATGACGAAAGATTCGTCGACGGCGATCCCAAAAAAGTGGGCTTAAGCCGCGAGAAAGGCTGCCCCATAACGGACAGTCGAGTATCTGACGGCTTCGGTGTCAAAATCATTGGAGACATGCTGCAGATCAACTATGAGGCGAATGTTCGACTTAGAGATGTCTATTCAGGAGGCTTTGAGGAGGAGTGTGAGAGAAGATTACATGCAATTGCCGACTTTTTGAAAAAAGAGTTTAAGGTTTTGGTGGGTTCTGCTTTATCTTTAACACCACAGGGTGAAGCAAAGTGTTTAGTTCAACACACATCAAGAGTTCGCACCTTTGTTACTTGCCACAAACTTTTCAAAATTGGTGGAATGCAAGGTGTGGAAACCCTCGGAGAGGCAATCACAAATCCAATGGATGTAAAATATCAGAAATTCTTGAAAGAAGGATCCTTTAAATAGGAAAATGTCATATACACTATCTAAAAAAGAGATAGTAGCCGAAATTTTAAAATGTGGAAAAGATCCCGTTTATTTTATCGATAACTACGCTAGAATCTCTCACCCTATCGACGGATTAATCCCCTTCAAGACATACCCTTATCAGGCTGACCTACTCCAAGACTTCAATGACTATCGATTCAATGTAATCCTCAAAGCTAGACAATTAGGGATTTCAACAATTGCGGCCGCCTATATTGTTTGGCTGATGCTGTTTCATAGAGACAAGAATATTCTTGTAATGGCAACAAAGTTTAAAACTGCCTCTAACTTGGTGAAGAAAGTTAAGGCAATCATGAAAAACTTGCCAGAATGGATCATTATATCAGAAATATCAATTGATAATAGATCGTCTTTTGAATTAACAAACGGATCACAAATACAAGCCGCTTCGACTTCTGGTGATGCAGGCCGCTCCGAAGCACTTTCTCTTTTGGTGATAGACGAGGCCGCCCATGTCGAGAACTTAAACGAGCTGTGGGCCGGATTATACCCCACAATTTCAACAGGCGGCCGAGTTATTGCTTTAAGCACCCCAAATGGTGTGGGTAACTGGTTCCACAAGACTTATGTCGCCGCAGTCGAAGGGTCAAATGACTTTCATCCCATAAGTTTATCATGGGATGCACATCCAGATAGGGATGAAGAGTGGTTCAACAAAGAAACCCGAAACATGTCTCGTCGAGAAATCGCACAGGAGCTGGAGTGTAACTTCAATACGTCTGGAGAGAGTGTAATTCATCCAGACGATATCGCCTGGATTGAGACAAATGTCTGCGATCCAAAATATCGAACCAGTTTCGACAGAAATTTGTGGATATGGGAAGAATATGATGCATCTTGTTCTTATTTGTTGGTAGCCGATGTGGCCCGAGGAGATGGTGCAGACTATTCTGTGTTCCACATCATAAAATTGGAAACAATGGAGGTGGTCGCGGAATATCAAGGAAAGCCAAATCTTGATATGTATTCAAATATTCTGATGCAGGCAGGAAAAGAGTATGGTAACTGCCTCTTGGTGGTAGAAAACATTGGCATTGGAATATCGATATTGGAAAAACTTATAGACCTTCAATATCCCAACCTTTATTACTCCGTCAAGGGCACTCATGAATTTATGGAAAGTCACCAAGGAGAATCCAGCCCTTCAGCTGTGCCCGGCTTCACCACTTCATCCAAAACACGACCATTGATTGTCGCAAAATTGGAAGAATTCATCAGAAACAAACTAATTAAAGTATATTCGGTTCGTTTTTCGAATGAATTGCGAACCTTTATTTGGCATAATGGCAAACCCCAAGCAATGAGGGGATATAACGATGATTTGACAATGGCTCTGGCCATAGCATGTTGGGTGAGAGATACTGCCCTGACTGTCAATAGGCGAGAAGTGGAGTACAAAAAAGCATGTTTAAGTTCAATAATAAAAGTCGACACAAAAGTTAATACTACGATCCCAGGAATGAACGGCTATAACAGGAAAGAGGCCTTGGATGAAAAAATGTTTAAAGCAAAAGAAGATTATACAAAATATTCATGGCTAATTAAAGGATAAAAAATGGCAGATCAAAAAAACAACCCCAACAACCCCCAATCAGAATTATTTAGGCGATTAACCCGCCTTTTCTCTGGGCCAATTGTCAATTGGAGAACCCAGATGAACCGCAAGATCCGGAGAACCGCTCTGGATAAATATGCGACTCAATTTACATCTGCTTCAGGGCAACAATTTAAAAAGGCAGAATATTCTCCCTTTGATGTCATGCACTCTAAAATCATGGCTCAACAAAATCGAAATGAGAGGTATGTTGATTACGAGCAAATGGAATATATGCCCGAAATCGCATCGTCTCTAGACATATACGCCGATGAAATGACAACACACTCAGCACTATCTCCAATGATGCACATTGAATGCCCGAATGAGGAAATTAGGGCTGTCCTATCTTCTCTTTATGAGAATGTTTTAAATTTGGACCATAATCTCTTCGGCTGGTGCCGTTCTATGTGCAAGTTTGGAGACTTTATTCTATATTTGGACATTGATGACCGAATTGGGGTCAAAAATGTGATTCCAATTCCGCTGCGAGAAGTCGAACGACTGGAGGGCGAGGATCCTACAAATCCAAACTATGTTCAATATCAGTGGAACTCTGCAGCTATGACATTTGAAAATTGGCAAGTGGCCCATTTTAGAATTTTGGGAAATGATAAATACACACCATATGGGACATCTGTCCTAGATGCCGGCCGCCGTATCTGGAGGCAACTTGTCCTAATGGAAGATGCCATGATGGCCTACCGTATCGTGAGATCTTCTGAAAGACGTGTTTTTTACATCGATGTGGGAAACATTGCCCCACAAGATGTGGAGACCTTCGTCCAGAAAACCGTTACTTCTATGAAGAGAAACCAAGTCGTCGATGATCGCACTGGTAGAGTTGATTTAAGATACAATCCGCTCTCGGTTGAGGAGGATTATTTCATCCCGGTCCGTGGCGGCGAGTCATCCAAAATTGAAACGTTGCCAGGTGGAAATTTCACAGGCGACATCGACGATGTTAAATATCTTAGAGACAAAATGTTTGCGGCCTTAAAGATACCAGTAGCATATCTCTCCAGTGGTGAGGAGGCAGCAGAAGATAAGACAACTTTGGCACAGAAAGATGTTCGGTTTGCCCGAACTATTCAGCGCCTCCAGAGGTCAGTGGTCACGGAGTTGGAAAAAATCGGAATTATCCACTTGTACACTCTCGGTTTCCGAGGAGATGATTTGGTTAGTTTTAGGTTAAAGCTTAACAATCCATCGAAGATCGCCGAATTACAAGAGCTGGAGCACTGGAAACAGAAGTTCGATATTGCCGGCGGAGCGACAGAAAATTTCTTCTCTCGCCGATGGATCGCACAAAACATTTTCAGCCTATCCGAAGAGGAATTCATCAGAAATCAGAGAGAGATGTTCCACGATAGGAAATATGAGGCAGAATTAAATGCCGCTGCAGAGATTGCAGGC
>Ga0208012_1000278_pt1 | contig 19454 bp, 19 predicted proteins | sample 15BtaG_FD_184090 | JGI IMG/M metagenome (GOLD analysis project Ga0208012, IMG submission 184090) | Marine viral communities from the Subarctic Pacific Ocean - 15B_ETSP_OMZ_AT15312_CsCl metaG (SPAdes) (version 2) | ecosystem: Environmental > Aquatic > Marine > Oceanic | place: Pacific Ocean... | reverse complement strand
TGGAGTTAATTGTCCATGCTCCATTGCCGTGATTATACGAAACTGTTGTATTTCCAGTGCCTTGTAAGAAGTCAGCACCCTGTGTTGTTCGCTTTAGGGAGCCAGTTATCATTGGGAATGAACCCGTGGCTGCATAAATTCCAATCCACCTGTTGGTATCACTTGTTGGAATTCCGCTTGCCGGCATATTTCCAGCCTGGGCATCAAATGATAGGAAGCAAATACTATTCTCACCGCTCCTACCAAGCATATTATTTTCTGGTTTGACTACGGCCATCCCTATTGCTGATCCGTTATTTCTCGTACTTCCAGATGCAAAAACGATTGCAGACTGACCAATATCTGTAGATCCAGAGTTGAGATATATTACGGGATCTTTAATTACGAGATGGTTGGTGTCTATTGATGTTAAATTACCCTCAACAGTAAGATCACCGTCTACTGTAACATTTCCCATTACATCGAGATCGCTTTCGATTTCAAGCAGAGATTCGCCGCCGTCTTCGGTGCCCATGATCGGTACATCGAATTTGACTCTCTCATCTCCTGTTGTTGTCAAGAATGATAGCATCCTGGTTGGAGGCTGTCCAGGTGATGTGCCTTGAATTGTAAGAGCACCAACACCAGGGGGACCTTGTCGTTGATCTTGATCACTGGGAACGTTATTTGCAATGTTTAATACATTCGTCAACTCATATGCGCTGCCGCGCGATCCGGAAAATGGATATGTTGATCCTGATAGATCGAGAATATTTCCCCGGAGAAAGACATTTCCCTCAACGAATGTTGCAGCTGGTGCATTCTCGTCATCGAAGAGATCCGTGGGAGCAGACCCAGAGATCGTCAATCCCATGCCTTCAGTTCCAATGATTTGGAAAGATTCTATAAAGTTGGAATATAATGTGCTGGACGGACCATCTGATGTGGGAGCTATCTCAACAGAGCTAGAAAGTATTAGTGTTCCACCTCTGCCTGAAGAGGCTCCCTCCCTTGTTCCAGAGCCCGAAATTACGTCAATTATAAATCTACTTGGCATTTGTCTCTCTCCTGAGGATTATTCTGCTTATTGAATCCTGACATTCTTAATTATTCTCTCTTATTGCATAAAACCTAATCTAGTATCACTAGTCTCTCAAGTGATATTTCCATTGCGTTATTATTTCCGTTTCCTTGGAAATATATGCTATCTCCTTGGATCTTTATTGTAATTACCCCGACTGACCTTGTTACCGTGATATCCACATGAGTCTCATTTAGGAATTCTAAGCTTCCACCCGAATCTACATCTGTGTGAACTCGTGTTTCAGAGGTTGCAACTGCTCCATTATTAGATCCCTGGTCTCCAACTACAATCAGATCAGAAAAGAATCTATCATTACTTCCAGCTGGTTTTCCACCAATAGTGTATTTAACACATCTAAATCCAGATGAGTTTGGAGGCTTGGCGACAAACTGATCTATAATTTGAGCTGAAGAAACTATATCTGAATAAGATATTCTCTTTGTGGTTCTGCTTGTTATTTCTTTTTGACCACCATATTGTCCCAGAGATAGGCTTCCGGAAATTTGGTGACTTCCTGAAACAACTACGTCTCCGCCGAAGATTGATGCTCCTCGTACAGATGTTCCTCTAGAGCCTATTGATCCTGAAACGTAGAATGCTAGGTCAGATGAATTTGACTCATTAGGAGATGTTGGACCTCCGCCGGAAAGAATTAAAACTTGATCTGTTGATGTATCAGCAAAGAATGCATGAGTTTTATTAGCGGTTTGCATCCTAATATCTGAATCTGATGCTCCTCCTGCATTAAGAAGAGTGGGACCAAATACTGTGAAAGTGTCTGATCCTGAGACTGTTAGTGATCCAGTAACAGTCATGCTGCCCGAAATAGTTGTAGATCCAGACATGTATGATGAACCGCTAGTTATCAACGTACCTGAAACAATTATATCTGATCCTATACTTAGGGGTGATCCGCCATATAGTGTTCCAGATATTACGACGTCACCCCCGAACATAGCTGTTCCTCTTACTGTCGTTCCTCTAGAGCCTATTGATCCTGAAACGTAGAATGCTAGGTCAGATGAATTTGACTCATTAGGAGATGTTGGCCCTCCACCAGAAAGTATGAGAACTATATTCTGATTTGATCCATCTAGAGTTGGAGGTATACGAGCTGAAGCAAATGCCACCCTGTCTGCTGATTGCACTATGATGGTCTTGTCCAGAGAGTCAGGATTAATATTTACGCCTTCGTTGTTGATCTTGAATAAAGTTAGGCCTCCAGCATCGAATGTAATCTTATCATCAGAAAACTCAATGCGCGTATCAGTATCACCTATGTGACGAATAGATTCTGCGACATCTAAGTTTGTTCCGCTTAGAACAGTGTCGCCGCCCCTAACTGCTAGCTTGACTCCAGCTCCTGGAGGTGGACCGAAAGCATCTGGGAGACCTATTCCAACCTGATCGCTTATTGTAGTTAGTTTTACAATTGAGCCATCAGGTGTCCATCCACCAGCTGCAGTGCCGCCAGCGATAGTTCCGTAGATTGTTCCAGATACGACAAGATCACTTGTTACTAGAGTAGTCCCCTTGCTGTTGGCAATATTGACAGTGCCAACTGTTCCACTGATGAAAGTGGCGACATCTGTTCCTGCTGGAATTCCTATACCGCCAGCATTGACTGCGGTGGAGCCTGATGAGTGGAGGAGTAGCTGGTTTGTGCTAGCATCAGTGGCAATTATGCCTTGAATCTTGTCTGATGCTGCTCGGAAACTATAAGCGTCGCCGGCAAGAGGGTTAATAAGTAAGCCCTGAGCAGACCATTCTCCAGCCCAGGCAGCCGGATCATCAGGATACATGCGGATGCCTGTATTCGAAAACATCTGGACATAATTGTTCCCATCGATGTAGAGGATATTGCCATTACTGTAGATGAACTGGTCACCGTTTTGACCATCAAAGTACAGTTTCCTGTCACCGCTGACGTCCACCACATCCAGGACGAGGTTACCGGAGACCACCATGTCACCACCAAATACTGACGCTCCCCTGATGTCTGTTCCCGCAGACCCAATTGATCCCGATACGAAGAATCCTACATCTGTCATTTTCTGAGGATCTGAGCCGTGTGCTGTGGGATTTCCTCCTCCGGAGAGGATAAGGACTATGCTCTGATTTGATCCGTCTAGTGTTGGTCCTATTCGTCCTGATCCGAATGCTAACCTGTCTGGCGTCCTTATTAATGTGAAAACTTCTTCAGACTCATTATTTAATGAGATAACTGATTCTGACTGATCAAACTGTATACCTTTAATACCGCCCGCTTGTAGTGAAAATTTATTATCTGTGAATTCAAGATATGTGTCTAAATCTCCTATGTGTCTAATAAACTGTGAGATATCTAGATTAGATCCACTCAGAGCTACATCTCCACCATCTACCGCCAGGGTTGCATCGGGACCTGGATCGACTGTTCCTATTCCAACCTTATCTGAAATTGTCTCGAGTCTTACTGTACCTCCATCGTCGACCCAGCCTCCGGCAGCTACTCCTCCAGCGAGAGTTCCATAGATTGTTCCACTTACAAGCATGTCACCACCAAAGACTGAGGTGCCTCGTCTTTGAGAATTTCTAGATCCTGCTGATCCTGAAACGAAGAAGTTTGTATCTGTGAACTTTCTTGGGTCTGCTTCATCAGTTCCGGAATCTGTTGTTCCAGATAATATTAATACCTGGGCTCCTGGATCTACTGCGGGATAATTGTACCCCAGCCCGTATGATGATGATGTAACTGATAATGCTGTTAGAAAAAGTCCGCCGCTCTTGTTTCCGAGGTATAGAATATGATTATCAAGATGACTAAAAGACCCAGCTCCTTCTCCTTTATAGGCCACATTCCATGAAAATGATGATTTATCTGAAAATGATGATTTATCTTCTGCTCCGCTTGCGCCTCTGTCAAAGGCCACCTTCCTGAAGCCCGAAACCGCCGCGCCGCTTACAATACCTATAGTTTTGACAACTACGTTCGCTGGGCTTTGATTATCAGAGAATCCGTATAGCTGGAGGTCGACAAATCGTCCCTTCTCTCCGAATGGTCCATCAAGTCTTATAGCTGCGTCGGAGCTGGGAATATTTCCACTGACGTGGAGCATAGCGCTTGGATGGTTGATATCTAGCCCAATTCCAACCTCCCCATCTTTCGTGATAACCATTCTTTGACTGGCGGCGTCGTTTGTGTCGGGAGAGGTCCAAAATTGTAAATCTGCTGGACGATTGTCGCCACCAGCAGTTCCCCAGCCTCCTGCCACCTCGCTGATAATTTTTGCTCCCGCACCTTTGGCATTTGCCTGATGCCCAGCAAATTCAATTACTCCGAGGGTGTCGCCGGAATTAAGGGAGTGATGATGAGAGGTTAATCTTAGTGAAGGGCCTGGCTGTTCTGTTGGAGGATCATTGGGATCCCAGCCAATATCAACCATTGAGCCTGTTATATTAACTGTACTATCGTGCTTTAATGAAAGCGCCTGCACTGGTATCTCTTCTGCGTCTGCGCTGGTCTTTACATAAAATTCAAGACTTCCCTGTGCGTTATTGCCTTTTCTTTTTGCTAATATTGTTGCTGTTGTATTCTCATTAACTGTATTATCTACTTCGAAACCAATACCAGACCATCTGTCCTCTGTGCTAGAATCATTTCTAATAATTAGTTGATAATTTGCATCCTCTCTAAGTTCTGTTCCTGCGGTGTCTACATTAGGAGATAACTTTATCTTCACCTTAGATACAGGATCTTCTCCAGAATTTAGGCCAATGCTAACCCTGTTTGCTGCAGTTCTCAATCTTGCAAAGTTGCCATCCTGTACAAACGGTGAAATATTAGATGCACCAGACCACTCAAGGTTTCCACTGACGAACATATCTCCGCCAACCATGAATACACCCTGATCTCCATTAGCTGTCCAAGAGCTACCCTGCTTGACCATTGAATTGGCAGAGCCAGATACGAAAAAGTAAACATCTTCTCCGACTCTATGCTCACCCAGCGGTGTGTTGGGATCATGAAGTAATGTTGCTGGAAATCCACCGCGCATATCTGTAGAAATTGAAGCACTATACACTATCATCCCGACAGATGTCCCACCTATTCCGCCAGATGCTATGAGTTGGGAGGTTCTTATTTGCTTAGCTGTAAAGTCTTTTGGATTGGCCATTTTTACCTCTTTACCTTATACATAGCTCATCGCGTGAACTAAAATTATCGGATCTGTGTTAGAATCACGAATTGACCCATCATCTCCACTAACACCAATAATGACATCATACGTAAACAATCCTGTAGATATGACCTCATTTATAAAAAAATTATATGAGGATGCATCTGTATTCTCTTTGTGCCCTATTGTAACAATTGGCGGGGTTTTATGTGGTCCATCAAGGCTTATTGTAATTGTTGTGGGACTTTCAGTTGGACTATTGCTGAAAGCTTTTGATTTTGTCTCAATGAATATGTCAGATAGGCCCATCTTTATGATCCCAGATAAATAATGTGAAGGTGAACTGTGCCGCTAAATAATCCTGTAGTTTGCAGTATCACTCTTGATGAATTGAGAGCAGAGATATAGACGTTTGTATCTGCAGCTTCGTCTCCGCCTGAATCAACAACTGTTGCTGTAACTCTTGGAACACCAGCAAAAAATTCTTCGAATGTGTAAGTTTCTTCTATTGAGTTGTTAAATGTAACAGCTGCCACCTCTATAAGTGCTTCAGTAGTTGAGACCAGCTCATACCTTGGTTCACGACGCAGGTATGGATATACCTTCCTAAATCTATTTAAATTTCTTTTTACAAACTTTGTAGATGCCACGACTCTACTCCCCTGATGATAATTATTCAACTAAACAAATTAAATCACCTTAGATGCTAAAGTAGCTAACTTAGATCGTTCTCCTTTTATTAAAGTTACGTGACCTGCCAAGTTTTCATTTTTAAATTTCTCTGTCACTATTGTCAAACCATTGGATAAGCTATCTATATAGGGAGTATCTATCTGCTCTATGTCTCCCAGCAGCACTATTTTAGAATTTTCTCCAATTCGAGTTATTACTGTCTTTAACTCATGAATTGTTGAATTCTGAGATTCATCTACTATTAAGAAAGAATTATTAAAAGTTCTCCCTCTAATAAACGACATTGGCGCTACTTCAATCTGACCTTTATCTCTCATTAGCTCGAAATATGTCACATCTTTGAATGCATGCCTAAAGTTATCCATTATTGGTGCTATCCACGGGTCCATCTTTTCTTTAATGTTTCCGGGAAGAAATCCTATCTCTTTGCCCACAGTCTGCATTGATCGTGTTATTATTATTCTCTCATACTTTTTTTGATTAAGACCAGATAATCCGCACATTAAGGCTAAGAATGTTTTTCCAGAGCCGGCTATTCCTGTCATACTAACCAGTGGTACATCGTCTCTAGTTAAAAGATCAAGAGCAAATTTTTGCTCCTTGTTTCTTGGTTTAACATCTATAGAATCCCAAAGATCACATTGTAAACCCTCTAAATACTCTCCTCGAACAATGCCAAGTAGAGATGGTGACCCACTATACGCCTTTGCTACTACGAACTGATTTGGATGATATATTTCATCTCCGGGCAAGTCAGAAAGGTGTATTTTTCTATCATTATGAAACTTATCTATGATTTCTTCATTAACAAATAGCTGAGACTGTCCAGAATAAATTTTGTCGTCAGCTAGATGAACTCTATCTTTATAGTAATCTTCAGACTCTATCTCTAGGGCATCACATTTAACTCTAAAGTTAATATCTTTTGTGATGACTACAACTTTCTGTTTGATGGTCTTTGATAACTCATGTGCTACAGCAATGATTCTGTTATCTGGTAATGATGCATCTAATCCAGCTGGAACATTTTTGCAGTGATTAATTTCCACCCTGATTGTCTGTCGATTTTTTAACTCAACGCCCTCATGGAGGCTGCCTGTCTTTCTTAGATCATCTAGAAATCTATTGACGTATCTAGCATATTCACCCAGAATGCCACTCTTATCTTTAAAACTATCTAACTCATCTAAAACAACTAGCGGTATTACTACATCATTTTCTGGAAATGAATGTATTGAATTTTTATCATAAAGTAGTACTGATGTGTCTAATATAAAGGTCTTTCTATTTCTTATCATTGTTAATCTCCATTTTTTGTGATATTATCATCCATGTACATGAATAACGAGGTTACCCATGAAAAAAAATATAACATGCTTCGAGGCATGCGAAGCATGCAAATTTGATTGCGAAAAAACAGACTGCCGCTATTGGATAGACCATACACAATCAAAAAATTGCACCCTTCTCGCATCTAAGGACGGTCCTATGACATTGCAGCAGATAGGAGATATCTTTGGTGTTACTAGGATGCGAATATGTCAGCTGGAAAAAAGAATTCTTAAAAAGATTGAATGTTCTCTTGATTATGATGTTAAGCGGTAACGACCAGTAAAAGATCATATAGAATCCTCATTAAATACATATCGAGATGAGTTACTAATTGTTATCTTTCTTTGATTTTCTATGTGGCATTGTCATATCAATTTCTTCATCAGAAAGATTTAACTCTCTAAGAACTTTTTCTATTTCATAGTCAATGTTTTCTGGAACTATAACTGAATAAGGTTCAGGCTCCCTTCTAGCAAGGTACAACCTCTTCAGCCCGTTCTTTAGTCTGTTATACATTTAGTGTATTGTTCATAGAGCCCAAAGAAGGGCCGACGGCCCGGAGAAACTCCGCCTGTCTCTTCATCATACGCAGGTCCTTTCGCATGCGCTGTCCTTATGGCATTAGCATCTCTTAGCCACCCATTGAGAAGTGACCATGCATCATAGGCTCCTTTTGGATCTATTTCTGCATTTGGCACTGTTACAGTCTTTGTCTGAGTTAGATTACCAAATCTTTTCTCTGCATCATGTATTCGCTGCTGTATTTCGTAATGGTATGTTCCCTCGGGCGGCCTTTTATATTTAAATGTCTTTACCCACCACGCCTGCTTAGAATCTTCTACAGATCCCCCTGGCTCTGGATTTACCATTCTCTTAAATGTTGCCCATCCGTCTATAGGATACCATTCTCCGCTTCCCCAGCCCATGGATTCACCAGAGCTTCTATAGAATGCTTGGTTCTTTCCATTGGGTAGTTTAAATACTCCCACGAGTCTTGATACTCCTTCCTCTCTATCTACAACGTTTATAAGATTCGGATCTGCTAATAAATCACTTAATTCAGCTAATGCGTTGGCACCGCCAAAAGCTGGCTGTGTTATTCTTGGACTAGATTTTTTTGGAGAATATTGCACATCAAAAACTCTCTCCTCTATTTCCTCTAAAATAATTCTTCTGAGCTTTGATCGATTTATTCTCACAATAAAAAACCTCTGTCCATAACTATTAAGCCAGGCAGAGGTTTAAAAAATGGTGGAGGCTGAGGGAATCGAACTAGTGACAGATGCTAGTTAGCTTTTTTCTAATAGGCCTTATTGAACCGGCAATACGACACGGGTCTTCATCAGTTTTGGTTCTCTGCTGCCAGCCTCTCATCATATCAGGAAGCTCCTTCAAAAAAGGATACTGTGACTCATCATCGAGGGAGACAGCCTCTTCGGCAAGAGCCTCACACTTCATGAGATGTTTATTAATGCAGTCAGTACATCTCATCTCAGGTCGATTTAGGTGATCCTCAAGCAACGTTAGCTGCTTACATATCTCCCTGACGTTAAATATCGGATTCATGATATCTGCTAGCTGTGAACTATCTCCGGCACACTCAGATAGCAACTCTTCCTTGATGAGACACTTTAACTGGCTTCTTGTGATTTTCATTATAGAAAAAACCTCTGTCCATAACTATTAAGCTAGACAGCGGTTTAAAAAATGGTGGAGGCGAAGGGAATCGAACCCTTGACCTGCTGCGTGCAAGGCAGCCGCTCTCCCAGCTGAGCTACGCCCCCTATTGCTGCGGTGGGGAGGATTACGATACCTCCGCGCGGATGGCCGTCCTTTTAACCCCGCCAGGGGACGACGGATTCGAACCGCCTAGATCTTCTGTTCTCACCGCATATTTTCAAAGATGGTGGAGGCGGCGGGAATCGAACCCGCGTCCGAAACGCCGTTAACTTCAAGTCATCCACAAGTTTGTCTAATTTATTCCCAAATTAGAAAGGTAGCCACAAAATTCCCTTTTCCTATGTGACCTCGGAAATCCACTTAAACATGAGTGACAGGTTTTTCGCCTGCAATTTATCGAGTATTCCCTTTTAAGACTCTTATTCCTCGATACGGGTCGTATATCATCTCAGTTGAACCCTGCGTAATACCGCCTCACTCTACCATTAAGGTAACCATTTTGATTTTTTATTTTCGCAGGATCTCTACCTGTTATCTTAAATTGGGTGTCAAGGTCTTAAGAAACCCCGCGATTAAGCTGCTAGAGCGTATTCGTAGTGATTATTGTTATTGGCAATTATCAGTTTGAAACCACATTTTAGGTCTGTTATTTCGTGTGACCACTTGCACTATCCGCCTAAAGTGCCCCGTCGAAACCAGGGCGCCCCCAAAATTTAAAAGATCAATCACCCTTATCTGACGATAAGGATGCTTTAACAAGTTCCGAAGCTTTCTTCTTCGCTAAGCGAAGTCCCTTTCTAGCTCTGACACCTGCTGACTTATTTCCGCTTCCGTTTTTATGGATATCTAGATCAAGACTCTCTACGAGCACCTTAAATTCTTTCCATTGACTGAGTAAATCTGACATCTGGTTCTTTCTCCTTTAATCTGTATATATTAACTTCTTAGAAGGTTTTTCCTTCTCTGATTGAATAATGTCCACTATGTTCTTCATTATGGTCATATCTTCTAGCTCTAATGCGAGTAATTTTATTATCTGTTTTTTCTGATCTTCATTCACCCCGAATTTCATAATTTCCTTGACTATGTCCCTACAAGAGATCATCTTTTCTGCATGAAGTTCAGCTTCTGTCTTTCCGTATTTTTTCATTTAAGCATCTACCCTATAAATTCTTCTCTAAGGTTTGTCTCTATTTTAAATGAATCTTTTCCGCTTATAAGAATCTTTTTAATCTGTGTGGCTCCCGCAACAGTCTGTCGAGATAGAATAACTGCTGCACCCCATTCTTCATTGGATATTATATCTGTTACTTGCTCCCATGTCGCTGTATCGCAAAAATGAGAATCTAGTATATTGGAGAGTCTCTCTGATAAAAACTCCCTCATGTCATCCTCTGATGATATCGCCACTGCCTCATCTATTCCGTGTGCTATCTCTGATTTGCAAAAATCAGTTATCTTATGAATAACGCCACAATTATTGCACTTTGATAGGGATGGAATAACGGATCCCTCACTATCAGTTTTTGAAAATACAACAAACTGATGAAACACTGGTTGTTCTAAGTTTCTATATTGCGGAAGGACGCAATGACACTGAATTAGATGTTTTGATCCTGGCATTGTTACAACTTAGATATGGTGGCTACTGTCGATTATTAAGCAAATTAGTTACTACCGCTTCAATTTCTACGTATCCGAGTGAAAAAGCTTGATCAATAGATGCATTAACAATATTTGAAATTCTTTCAATATCGTCAGTTGCAAGTGTTTCAAGCAGCCCACCCTCTTTGGATGACTCAGCTAGATTTAATGCAGTCTTTTCTTTCATAAATGAAACTAAATTTGCTATGCTAGTGCCTACTTGTACATGTTCTTTGGACATTTTAAATTCTCCTTAAGAAGGATAAACTAGAAACATAGTAAAGTTAAATATTATCTTCCATGAGTGCACCATTAATAGAAAAAATATTATTCATTGATGAAAATGCATGCTTTGCAGCAAAGAAGATAGACGATGATGAATATGGGTAGTTATGAGTCAGACAGGCTTTAATTACGTCTAGCTCAACTGATGATCTATATATCACGCCATGGGAGACTAGAGACCTAAGCTCTCTAAAAAACTTATCAAATTTTTCAATTGTTTGAGGATCAAGTCTTAATAGATCGTTTCCCACATCTATGAGAATTTTTCCAGATGAAAGTGATCTAACTCTTTTATCAAACATATCATGAATCTCTGGAGATGTAGAAGAATTTCTTTTTTCTTCTAGATACTTTAAATGTGCATTTAGTGCGTGATCTCTAGCGTCATTGACGACATTTATTCCATTCTCACTTATGGTTATTTTTTTCACACTTGACAGATCAAGAATGCCAGATGTTGATATTAAATCTCCCATGTGTGTTGATATTATATCAGAATTACAGCAAATAGAAATATCATTTAGTATATTGATAGTTCCTTCATTGAATCCCACCTCAACTGGAATTAAGTCAATTGTCCCTCTCTTTATGTTTAGTGATAGAGTTGATCTAACATCATCTGCTATGCTTCTAACAAACATTACGATAGGATTCTTTTCAGATGCAGCTTTTTCAAGAACATGGTGTATTTCGCCTATAGATTCAATCATTCCATCAATAATCAAAACTTTTACGTCTCTTCTCTCCCAGACTCCATTTGACGGCAACATACTAATGTCTACCGGTAATTCAAAATTAAATCCCTGAAAAAATGATAAAATCGTATCTCTCCTATTTGATCTCTCAAGGAATATAGGAGATTTTATATTTGACTTATCAATTATTGTTTGAAAAATTTTCTTTTGTACAGATAGAGAAAAATTCTTATCTATCAGTCTATAGACATCATCTCTATTGATCTTTCTTGCAGACCTATTTATTAAAGATATTATTTCAGATATCTGTCGCTTCTGATCATTTTCTATTTGATCGGGCACGTGCCCTGATCTTATTCTACTAGATAGAGTAAAAATTTGCTGTGATATTAATCTTAGGCATATTGGGCCAGATCCTCCCGCTCCATATTCTGACCTTGCAATAGCATCAACTATGAACGGTTTTATAATTTTATGATAATCATCACATTTATTATCTGAGATATATTTTTGAACAATGTTATCAACTAGCATTCCACCCTCTAGCAAGAGGGGTCCGTCTAGTGAAAGGATGTCATCTATTCTGCTGGATTCTTTCTCTATAGTTCTCTTGATATCTCTTTCTCTCAAAAGTCTCACATTCATCTATGAGTCTCTCCAGAGATTATTGGATGCGAATGTTAAAACCTCTTCTGCAGAAAGTTCATTATAGCCATACTCAGTTATGAGTGTCTCTACCATTTCATTGTACTTCTTTCTCTGATCATCGTCACGTGACTTGCTCTTCGTAACTATTCTTGAAATATCCTTAACAGATAAGATTAAATAAGATTCGATGGCTTCCTTGAGTGGCTCATAGCTCATATAGTTTATCTTTTCTCCTCGTCTCATCTTTGCAAACATGTACGCCGTTACATCACTTCTAAACCCATCAGTTGCTGATCCTGTTATACCGAGACACTCCTCAATTGTCTTCATGAATCTTTCATCAGGAAGTCTTTCTTCTTTAGTTATCTTATCTCTAACAGTAGTCCTATTTGTATAGCACTCAGCATTATCAAGATATGTGTCAAATAATGACTGTGCTTGTTCAGAATAAGCTGTAATAAAAGCCTTAGCTATTTCATTTTCTAAAATTTTAAGATATTCTTCTCTTATTATTTTTTGCAATAATTCTAGATAGTGAGCCTTCTCCTCTTCGACTATTATTTGCTCCTTGACCTGCCTGATGAGGGAGTCCATTACACTGTTAGGAGTGAGAATATTTTTTTCAGACTCTGATATTGCTGAATCTATGGCTTTCATGATGAATCTAGTTGATATTCCGCTCATACCCTCGAACGGGGCCTCATCACGAAGATCCTTGATATCGATTTTCTTTACTCTTCCCTTTTCTATGACATCTTCACCATTATAAATTTTGAGTTTTGTAAGTATGTCACATTTTTGTGATGCTTTAAGCCTAGATGTAACAGAGAACATTGAAGCTATTCTTAATGCATGAGGTGCTATGTGACAGGTAAAATCTGATTTTCTCAATGCTTTTTCATAAATCTTTACTTCTTCATCTAGCTCTAAGACGTATGGTACATTCACCTTAACGATTCTATCTAGAATTGCTTCATTTGTATGCTCACTTCTAAACCTATTCCACTCAGATTCGTTGCAGTGAGCTATGATAACACCGTCAAAGTATATTAAATCATTTTTTCCTGGAGATGGTATTCTTTTTTCCTGTGTAGCTGTAATTACTGTATGAAGAAATTCTATTTCATTTTTGAATATCTCTACCATTTCAACAATACCCCTATTTCCCACATTGAATGCACCGTTTAAGGATAATACTCTTGGATCATCTTCAGGATATTGATCTAATTTTGATATATCTTCAGACCCTATTAGCACAGAGACATCTTGGCTATTTGCATCCATAGGGGGGACTGAAGCAATTCCCCTGCGGGCTCTTTGAGAAAAAGATGTTTCAACTACTTTAAACTTTTCATACTTTCCTTCATACTCATTTAGTAGCTTATGTCTCGCTACTGGACTCAGGTCACCCTCTATTCTGACGCCTAATAATTTTTGAAATTTCTCTCTTAGGTTTCGAGGTATTAGGTGAAGAGGTTCACCTCTTTGTGGATCACCCTCTAGATGAAAGTATGTTTCTCCTTCTAGAGATCGCTTTATGTGCTCTGTTAAATCTGATTTTCCAGCTCCTACGGGACCCATTAATAGCAGAACCTGCCTGCTTTCCTCTCCCTTTAAAGCTGCTGATCTTAAAAATCTCATGACTTTCGATATAACTCTTTCCATACCAAAGAATTCATTCTTAAAATAATTGTATATTTTTATATTGTCACCATCAAAGATCTTATGTTTTCGCGGATTACTATCTAACATTACATCGGAACCAACCGACATTAATGCGTCATACAGCCGTCTATGGGAAAACTTAACCATATCAGGATTTTTCTTTACTTCTTCTAGATAGTCTAGGAAAACTCCGTCAAATTTCTCTGTTCGCTTTTCCTCTCTCTGCTTCTCTATTAAATCTAAAAACTTATTTTTAGGCATTCGCATTCTCCGAGATTTTCATTATATCATATTTCCCAAGGATCTTCTTCAATAATTGTGAAAAACTTGACATCACCTGGCCAGATTTCTCTAACCCTATCAATAACTTGTTCTGCATATTCAAGATCTAAGTCCCTGCCATCATAGCTATGTTCAATAATTAGGTCACCAGATTCTGAAATATCAGAAACAAATACTTGCGGGATACTATTTGTTCCTATTGATGATATTAGGTCATCTCTCACTTGTTTAAAACCCTCATCATCTGATATATCATCTATTGTTACTCCCTCTTTTTTTGTGGAATAGGTGAATAAATTTATCTCTCTAGCATCTTCTATTTCTAGATGACATCTTATTGCTGATGTATCATCATGAATCTCTCTTAAAAAGAAACATTCATCTATTCCCTTATTCTCTTCTATTTTCTTAAAAAGGTAAAATCCTAAATGATATGGATTAACTCTTCCAGTGTGTGGCCTTATTACCTGATTGTGAGATTTCAGAAATGGGATGTGATGAGCTTGAGGTAGATCTAGTTCATTCATTAATTTATAATGCCAGAATGATGCCCATCCCTCATTCAAAATTTTTGTCTTCATTTGAGGAATAAAATAAAGAGATTCTTCTCTTACTATGTTTATAATGTCTAGTTCCCATGATTCAAAGTGATTTCCATTTTCTATTAAAAATGATAAAAGATCCTTATCCGGCGCTATCATTCTTCCATCAATGTTTAGATTTCGAATCTCTGCCTTTGTCATCTCAGAGTTATTAATAAGACTAATATATTTTTTCTTTAGATCTTTTTTGCTTTCTCGTTTTAATCCATTTCTTTCTGTCTGAAATCTTATTGCATGCAAACAGTCTAATAAGTTTTCTACTCGCTTTGTTCCGATATGTGTATGTTCAATATACGATTGAATTCTCTTTTTAGCATTTCTAAATTTAAAAACTATAGATTCTGGACTTGTATCAGCAAATAGTCTATTATTTTTAAAAAAGTCACTATGACCAATGCAATGACACATTATAAGAATTTGAAGATGTATGGGATTTTCTCTCATTAGATAGGCTATAGACGGATTTGAATTGATTATCAGTTCATAGGGAAGTCCCTCCATGCCGAAATTATACATCTGGTGTGTTCTTTCAAACGACTTTCCATATGACCAATGCTGATAGTGTGATGGCATTCCGTGATAAGACATGTGCCCTATCATTTCATAATAATCACAAACTTCATAATTTATAGGAAACCAGTCAAGACCCTGGCTCTTGGCGAGCTCACAAATTTTATCATCCCAGATTTTTAAATCTTTGAGTGTCCAATCAGACATCAGTGGTTCCTCCAAATATTCTATTGAATTCTTTCCATATATCTTCGACGTGAGCTAGCTTAACTATTTTGAATCTTCCATCAGATATTCCCTCATACACTGCCGCCATTCCTCCCGGTGTCCACAAACTATCTTCAGCCTGAGGAATTATTTGCACATAGCAATACATCTGACATATATCCTTTAGGATACTTGATAAAGATACAGCACGGTCATTATCTTCTGGCCAGTTATCTCCATCTGAACAGTGAAATGTATATACATTCCATGCATCTGGATGATATCTCTTTTTAATAATTTCAAGACATTTTTCCAATCCTGATGAAACAAGTGTTCCGCCAGCGCTGCCTCGCTTGAAGAAGTCATCTTCTGTAACCTCTTTTGCATCTACAGAGTGTGAAATAAATACAAGTTCTACGTTTTTATATTTGTGCCTTAGGAAGTGATATAGTAAAAAGAAAAATGATCTTGCCATGAACTTTTTCTGTTTATCCATTGATCCTGAGGTGTCCATGATAAAGAAAATTACTGCGTCGCTATTTTCTTTAGGTTTGGGCTTTATGTGCTTATACTTCAGGTCAGTTTTATGAAAGGGAAATCTTTCTTCCTCTTCTTGACTTTCAATATTAGAATCCCTATAAGTCTCAGATGCCTTTTGCCTTCTTATTTTTCTTTTAAGAGTTTCTCTTTTTGATAGCCTTGGCTTGATTCCTTTTGATCTATACCCAGATCTTTTGAATTTTTCTCCCAATAAGTTTTTAAATTTCTTTTTTTCAAGATCTGGGAGATTTAAACTATCAAAAAGATAATGAGAAAGTTCTTCTAGTGTTATCTCAACCTCATAGAACTCTTCTCCCCTTTCATTACTAGCCTTTTCACTTCCTCTCTTTCCCTGTTTTCCCTTGGAGATCTTCTGACCTCTTCTTATATTTTTTCCAGGTGCCGAGCCTACACTTCTATTAGAGGGATTATCTCCATAAACGAATCTATACTCTTTAATTCCTCTGACAGGTATTTTAATTCGCTTCTTGCCATCCTGCCCAATTATTGACTCATCAGATACAATATTATAAATACCCTCTCTGAGGGCTCGCTTGATCTTTTCTTTATGTCTGCTTCTATCAGAAGCAGATCTATCAGCTGATGTTTTATGATTCTTAAAGATTGACATCTAGTAGATATTAACTCCAAATTCAGTAGAGATTAATCTCTTTATTAATAAATATAGAAGAACTAAGAAGAACTAAGAAGAACTGAAAACTGATATCTTTATAGATCTACTGCTCATTTGCCAAAATGTACATTTCAGACTATTGAAAATTAACAATTATTTAACAATTCAGCTCTAAAGCTCACTCATAAATTAAATTCACATCAGAGATATCATAAACATACTTATTACAGTCATGGCTAGGATTTCTTTCAAAAATTTTAATAGAGTATTGATGAGAATTTTTCAAATCAATCTAATCATTCTAACTGTCGTTGTCTGTGCAATCTCAGTCAACTCTTCAAGATTCTTAGAGTTTAAAGATCTACCTGAGGAAAACTTTGTCGATATCCTTCAGACAAAGACTCTTTTGAACGACTGCGATGATACAGGATTAACAGACTGTTCTCAAGAAGATCTCTTATTAGAAGCATTTGCATCAGGAATAATATTTGACAGTGATAATGAATTTTCATATATCTTAACTGCAAATCATTTTTGTAATCAAATAGACTTTCCAGATTTTATATTTGATCCCGGAACAATTGAAACAGATTTCTGGATAACAGATAGTCAGGGAAGAACACGAATAGCTGAAGTGGTCTATTCTACCTCAGATGATGATCTCTGTCTTATACGTGCAAAAATTCCTCTTAATAAAGAAATTGAAATAGCAACTACGATGCCTGCCATTGGAGAAAAGGTTTATGCTGTTGCCGCGCCCCACGCGATTAGGCCAAAAGGTGTAACACTTCACTTTGAAGGAATCTTTTCTGGCTGTGACGCGCAGGGTATGTGCTATTATACCATTCCTGCAACGTCAGGCAGCTCTGGAAGCCTTGTATTCGATCACAGGGGTAGAATCATAGGTATGATACAAATGACAGCTGTAGGGTTCAACGCTATCTCTATAGGCGCAGGCGCAGAGAGCATACGCTTATTCGTAGCTGAAGCATCTTCAGAAGCAAATATTAGCTTATAGTTCTGCTTCTTTAATTATAGAAGATATAACCATACAGGCTCTATTTCTTAGATGGCTCTTTTCTGGAATCCCAGAGTCTGGTATAATTCTGTCCGCCATATCTGGATTTTGCTTAAGCAGCTTTTTCCACTGTTTTCTAAATTTTCTTTTAGCAATTCTTTTTTCATCATCGGATAGTGAATTAAGCATTTCTGTTAGTTCATAGCCAGTAAACGCTGGAATTATTCCAATTTCCAGCATCTTTACCTTGGCTTTAATTTTTCTAGACGTTATTGACATATTTCTTTTCCTTGAGAGTACTTGGTTACTAAGGGAACTACCCTGATCACCTCATAGTAAATCTAATAAATTTGTTATACATTAAAAAAAAACTAATAACTCATGATACTCTTTCTCCAGAAGCATTGTTCAATAATAATTATTAATGTAGGATGACTTAGTTTACAATAAAAGAGAAAAATGAGAAAGCTGTATATTCCAAGTAAAATGAAAGACCTTCCAGAGAAAACATATCTTATGGGAGATTTTATAAATTTTTGTGCAGAAAGCTTACCGATATCTGGAGACTTTAAGATATTTGTCGTAGATGATAGAGAGGGCCATGGTATCAAAACTACGGCAGCATATCATAGAGGCGATAATCTAATAAAGGTATACGGTAAGAATAGAGCACTTGTAGATGTATTAAGATCAATAGCGCATGAATTAACTCATCTAAAGCAGGATGAAAATAATATGCTTGTTGGTCAAATTCAAGATGCCGGCGGACCAATAGAAGATGAAGCAAACGCAAAAGCTGGTGAGTTAATAAAGCTATATGCTCAAAGCCGGCCCGAGAGGAAAAAGATATATGAGGCAGCTGTAAAGAACAATACTTTACTGCTAGGCTAAGAATAGCTCAGCTTCTTCTCTTCTTCTAGATGCATGAGAGCCTCCGGCTCCGCCACCCCGAGCAGTTTTTAAAATTGCAGCAGCACCTTTAAAGTCACCTTTATTAATCGCAGCTAATATCCCATCCTGCTTCGGTGCAGAATTTCCAGCATTAAATGCAAAATCTGCCAGAGCATCAAACATATTTTGTGTAATGGGTTCAGTGATATCATTTTTCCATTTAGTGTGATTATCAATATCAGTAGCGAGAAGTTCGTCTACCTGCGCAGGAGTCATTTTTTCCTTTCCGCCCAGATATTTTTCATACTTAGCTCTTTCATCCTTTGATCCTGCCTTATACACGAGATGTCCGACACCAATTGTAGGATATCCCACAGCTTGTTCGTAGCTGCTTATGATATCTTGTGATGGATCATCGTCATATACCTGGTCTCTATATCCCTCTTCTTTTTTAATTCTTTGAAGTCCAGCAGCAGAAATTGACATCGTCTTAGCATCCTTTCTTTCACCTTTTATTAAGTCATCACTGCTATCGCTTCTAGAAGACCCTCTATACCTTCCCCCACCAGCTCTTCCGCCTCCTGCTCTCCCCCCTTTATTAGCAGATGCTGAGGAACCTAACACCTCATTCATATCTTCTGAAAGAATATTTCTAATAAGATCGTGAAGCCTTCTTTCTTCTGTCACAGTTATGTGAATATGATCAACCTCTTTATATTTGTGTGCATTAGTGTTTGAAATTGATGCGGCTTTATCTATCATTGCAGACTGTCCTGCAATACCCCCACCAGCGGGAACAGAATCTATAGCTTTTCCAGATCCATGCCCACTTCCCTCGCCAGTGTCTGGTCCTAAAATTGCTGCTCCGGCAGCTCCAGCTGCTGATTTCTTACTTTGCCATATTT
>Ga0208012_1000277_pt1 | contig 19556 bp, 14 predicted proteins | sample 15BtaG_FD_184090 | JGI IMG/M metagenome (GOLD analysis project Ga0208012, IMG submission 184090) | Marine viral communities from the Subarctic Pacific Ocean - 15B_ETSP_OMZ_AT15312_CsCl metaG (SPAdes) (version 2) | ecosystem: Environmental > Aquatic > Marine > Oceanic | place: Pacific Ocean... | reverse complement strand
GATGGTGGATCAGTATGCACCAAAAACCTCGTATCTTCTCGCAGCATATGGTCGAGTAGATATTCTTATAATCGGTTCAACCCCCAGACCGGACCATTTCAGGGTGAAGAACCTTGGGGGCGATGGCTCGAAGACGATCGTTGCGTGCAGAAAAATGATCGTTGCGCAGACATCATTGATCCAAGTTGGTCCTGTGACCACGATTGTGGGATCGGAAGTGGTAAAACTCATTTTCCAGATCAACTAAAAGGGTGTTTGAATCCAGATTCCCCCGCTTGGCTTTCTGTCCTAGAGGCCAGCGAGCAACAATATTCATCGAAAAAGTATGGTAGTTGTTGGGGATGCACACCTGGTGCTTGCTGTGCAACACTCAAAAACGGAACTCCAGTTTGCTTCGAGGCGCACAGTCCGTGGACCTGTTTGGAACCTTCTTCTGATGGCATAATCTATGCACCGGTTCACGAAGATGGCACCAACATCAATGATGGTGCGTGTTGCATACCCCACGAAGGAGGTCCTCAATGTATTGACGAGGGAATGAATCGTTTAAATTGCCACAACCAGGGCGGTTTCTTCATGAGTGGACCCTGCGAACCCGATCAAGGGGTAGGTTCCGATACTTGTGCCTGCATGGAAAATGGTGGTGAATGCATACCAGAGAGCATCAAATCGAACGGTGGCTGGAACCCCATAATTAATCCAGTTTGGATGGGAATACACACAACATGTGCAGGAACCGGTTGCGACGGTGGTTGTGCTTCTTCAGGAGATTGCACCGGCCCAGAGGATTGTGATGATGGACTATGTTGCGAGAACAATGTTTGTGTGACTTGCACAGGATATTGCACCGACGATGATGATTGTGGAGATGGAGAATGTTGCGAGAACAAAGTTTGTGAGTCTTCTCTCGGAGACTCTTGTGGAAATCATGCTGATTGCTGTGGAATTGATGTTGTATGTTGCGAGAACAATGTTTGTGTGACTTGCACAGGAGATTGCACCGTCCCAGAGGATTGTGATGATGGACTATGTTGCGAGAACAATGTTTGTGTGACTTGCACAGGAGATTGCACCGACGATGATGATTGTGGAGCTGGACAATGTTGCGAGAACAATGTTTGTGAGTCTTCTATCGGAGAGTATTGTGGAATTGATGGTGATTGCTGTGGAATTGGTGTTGTATGTTGCGAGAACAATGTTTGTGTGACTTGCACAGGAGATTGCACCGACGATGATGATTGTGGAGCTGGACTATGTTGCGAGAACAATGTTTGTGTGACATGTTCTGTAACGGGTTCTTGTTGTATCCCAACAGGCAGTGGTGGATACGATTGTATAGTTGGTCAGACGCAGCCGAATTGTTTAGTAAGTGATGGAAATATATGGCATTTAGATGGACAATGTACGGGTGAATGTGATGACATCGGGGAAAATTGTACTAATTTTAGTGATGATATTTGTGTAAGTCCGTGTTGTGATCCTATTGCTTGTTGTAAAGATGGTGTTTGTATCGGTGACTCTATGGGTCATTGCGATTCAGACATGCCCTGCCTGCCACCACTCTCAAGGACAATTTGTGAATTTGTATACGGTGGGATAGCAGTACCAGGAGAATGCGGTGAAGTCGATTGTTGCAATGCAACAATATATGTTGGTGCTTGTTGTTCACCAGACGGTGAATCGTGCGAAGAAACTAACAGCAACATATGTAATAGCACTGGTAGACAATTTATGGGACCAAACACCAAATGTGATGGTGAAAATGCTGTAAATTGTTGTGGTGATCAAGAAGTAATGGGTGCTTGCTGCAATGGTGAGTCATGTTCAATATCTTCGGAAGATGATTGCGGAGGAGAGTGGTGGGGGTCGGGTTCAGCATGCAGTCCAAATCCATGTCAGACATCACCAGTGGGTGCTTGCTGTCTCGGTTCTAGTTGTCAAGATTTATCAGAAAAAGAATGTCTCGAAGCAGACGGAACATGGTATGGTGTAGGTGAAATTTGTTGTACTGCTGCAGGAGATGACAATAGGATCAATGGGGGAAGGGGTGACGATGACGACGGTATTTGTTGCATTTACTGGGTTGACTCAACCCCTTGGGGGGATGATGGGTATTACAAAAGAGAGTGGATGAACAACAATTCTTGCGACGTTTGTTGTAATAAGCAAGATCCTGCTAATCCTGGGTGTTGCATGGAAGGTCATTGTAGTATGGTGGTTGATGACTACTGGGCTTGTGATGGTGGGCCATGTTCGGTCGCTAGTTATGGGAAGTGTTGTTATAACCCATCGATTTTGGTGAAACCCGGCGATCCCCCAACGTTTCCGACCGACCCTTACGAAGGAGCGTACGAATGGAGCAAATTCATCGAAACCTCGGATTGCTCGGTCACCGCTGATTGTTGTGACCCTTGCCCCTTGGATTGTTGTTGCCGTGATTTGTTTGTTCAAAACCAAACCAGTTGCAATGACTCCGTTTCAGTGGAATGCGGCAACACCGAGAAATATTGTATTGGATTTGCTGAGTTTGACCCTGAACGTGACAATCCGCATATTGCATTCCTGATAGATACATCTGGTAGTGTGAATGGTCCTATGCTTCTGAAGTCCGTTGCTGGAATTTGTGAGGCATTTAATGGGACGAATAATACAATGAGTGGTATGGGAGTTATTACAGTTTCTATACTAACATTTCAGGGTAGTGGTACTGATACAGTACAAATTTGGCTAAGAGAACAATTAGTTGATACTGACCAACTTTTCCCGGGTGGCGTATATGATGTGAACGGTGACGGCAGCCTCATAATTTGGGACGGATCACATTTATGTGGGATGGTGGAAAATATGGCCGATGCCCCACCCCCTACGGGTGCTACTTGTATTGCTGGAGCTCTTCAATCTGCCGGTAGTTATGTGCTGCCACCACACAAGACCCTAGGCACAATCCCACAGTGGACCATTGTTGTTTCCGATTTTATCGATTTCTGCATGTCAGGTGGGGGTGCGAGGGTACCAGCAGATCAGATAAGAAGTTTCGCAGAAAATATTGGAGAATTCACCGGACCGAGAGTATGTAGTGGTCATGTTTGGGCTTGGCCAATGCCAGAGGGCGTGATCCCAGATACATACAAAAACTATGCAAAGGACATTGCTTGCACAGAACTCTGTCCTGCGAGCGGAGTTTGTGACCACAACGGCGATTGGGAACTTGGAACTTGGAAAAGAATTGAAAGTGCTTCCCAAGATTTTCCAAATTTTCTATATGAGTGTATAAACCACATCACCTCATATAGTTGCTGTATTCCTCCCGGAATTTGTTTAGAAATAGCACCAGCTGTGTGTGAAGGTCTTGGTGGAACTTCTGAAATGACGAGTTGCAATGATCGCAATTGTTACGAACCAAAGGGACGATGCTGTCACTTGGAACCTGCGGCCTGTGAATGCCCCAATCCATCGCATGCGTGTTGCTGGAACGGTGGGTGCTGGGAGTATGAAGAAGATCTCTGTGTGATATTAGATCCCCCAGGGCAATACATTGCCGATGCTTGCTGTGGATGTTCCGACCCCTGCGGACTCGGCGCTGGGGACGAATGTGACAATATTCCAAGGGAGCACATCTGCACAGATGATGTTGCACAACAAACATGTGAATGCGTACTTGGTGGATTCTTTGAAGGTCCTGATGCTGCAGGAACCGTTCCCAGCTGTGATGAACTTTCCGGCGAGAACCCTTGCAAGTTATGCTGCGGCGATAACGATCCGGGGGAGTGCTACGTCAGGTGGTGCATTGATGGTGACACATGCGACCCATGCGGTGGTGGTGTCGGTGGATTAATTTGGGAATGTGGGTCTCAACACTACTGTGATACGCCTGCTTCTTGCAACAACGTTTCGCATCCTACCGTTATTTGTTGCGATCACCCGGATCACAAACCAAATTGTGTTAATATACCATTTTGCAGGTGTGTCGAGGAAGGTGGACAACCGATGGATGGAGTATTGGAAGGGTGCAACGATGAAACCTGCTCAGGTTGTGAAGACGCAGATGTTGATATTTGTAACATTCCTGAAGGAGCGTGTTGTTTTACCTACACTCATAATGGCAGTGATATTCAAATTTGCGCGGAGACGACAGAGAACGCATGTGTGCGATGGCTGGGGGGCGATTACCAAGGTGACAATGAACTCTGTGAGCCCTGTACTTGGAATACTGGAGATGAAGTGTGGGAGAATGGGACATGTGGAAAGTGTGGAACTTGTTGTGTACAAGCAACAAATTCGTGGGAGTGCGAAGAGGGTGTTATTGAACAAGACTGCATATTCATCCCAACCGAATTCGACGGTCCCTTCTGGACTGAAAGAGATTCTGAGACTGACGTGGTCGCGCCTTGCTGCACCTGTACAGACCCGTTCTGTGTAATTGAACATCAAATTGATCTACCCCAATTACCAGATTGTGGTCTCAGTGCTTGTTGTTACGAGGACGCTAATGGAGACCCAATCTGTACTGCAGAATCACAATCATGGTGCGTGGGCATTCCAGATGATGGCGAAGGGTTGGGTGGTACTTGGTACCGATGTACTAGTTGTACCGATGACCTTTGCTCTAACACAACTGGCGCATGCTGTGTTGATACAAGTTGTTCTATTGAAACTGCTGCTGACTGCAGTGCTTCAGGTGGTATATACCAAGGTAACGATTCAACCTGTGGGATGAATACGTGTTGCCCCGATTGCGGTGCGTGTTGTGTTGGTACAAGTTGTACCGAGGTATCTGTGAGTGTTTGCGATGGTAAAGATGGTGATCACTATGGTACAGGTGTTGCTTGTACTCCCAAATTGTGCGACGATATTGATGGTGGGTGTTGCATTGATAATGAATGTCAAACAATGACCCAAAAAGAATGTATAAGTGCGTCAGGCGATTGGATGGGTGAGGACCATGAATGTGATGACAACCCTTGTGGTGCTTGTTGTGACGATCAAGGTGGATGTTCTACTACGACACAGTTTGGATGCGACAACACAGGAGGTGCTTCATGGCAGGGCGACGATTCAAATTGTGATACATTACCATGCACACTTGGTGGTTGTTGTTTATCGGGTGGTGGAAGTTGTCTTGATCTAACACTCTACGAATGTGGTGGTGGAACCTGGCACAACGACCTATGTACCCAAAACCCGTGTAATCTTGGTACGGGTATGTGTTGTTGTGACAATCCGGGGGACAGTTGCACTGATAATATAACTGAAGTGCAGTGTGCCGACCCCACTCTGCCTTCCTGGTGTGCTTGGGGTGGTAATTGGGAAGCGGGGCAGACATGCGAATTAGATTGTGCCAACTACACAACTGGTGCGTGTTGCATTAGTAATGTTTGTTCAGTAGTGACAGAAGGTAATTGTGTTTGGGATGGTGGTACATACCAAGGTGACAATTCAACATGTGCCGGTGACCCTTGTGCCCCTCCTGCAACAGGTGCTTGCTGTGTTGGTACAAGTTGTGGAACTGGTACTGAAGCAGACTGCTCTGCTGCTGGTGGTACATACCAAGGTGACAATTCAACATGTGCCGGTGACCCTTGTGCCCCTATAAGTGAAGACGGTGCCTGTTGTTATTATGCAAATAGCACATGTGGAGAAGATGGTACTCAACAAGACTGCTTGAACAACAGCGGCACTTGGATGGGTATTGGGTCAACTTGCCGTGCTTGCGAAGGTGCTTGCTGTTTTGATACCAGTTGCTCGGATAACCTCTCTCAAGATGATTGTTCTAATTTGAGTGGTATATACCAAGGTATAGGTATACTGTGTGCCGATATATCATGTAATCCAGATTATGGATCTTGTTGTTGTGAAAATGCTGGTGGAATGTGGTCCTGCACCGATAATGTCACTCAAAGCAATTGCAGCCTTACCTGTGTTTCCAATTATACATGGAGCCCAAATGGAACTTGCACCGCGAACGCATGCGGCGCACCAGTAGGAGCATGTTGCCTTAGTACAGACACATGTGTAGAAAACCTAACTTTCTGGGAGTGCGGTGAACTCGGCAGCTATGATTGGTACTGGGATGATGCATGTGCAGATGTGAATTGCACTCCGATCACTGTGGGTCGTTGCTGTTATGGTGATAGTACCTGTATGACTGACAAATCCCAAGCGGAATGCGAAAAGTGCAAGGGTGAGTGGAACATAAATAATTCATGTGCCGGTGACCCTTGTGATGGAAGACCATCATGTTGTAACACGTCAACCTTTGCATGCGATGAGAATTGGACATGCTGCACCAACGGTACATTAGTAAATGATTGTACAGACGAGTGTGTAGACGATTCATATGCGTGTTGTGAGAAAGTTGGAGGAATATATACAGGAAATTGTTCAGATATAACACAACAACAATGCAGTGATGAAGATGGACAACCTCTAACATCATATGACGATTGTACTATGATTGATCCTGCAACCGGTATGAAACCATGTGACCTTGGTGTGTGTTGTTACGATGATGGTGGAAATCCGTCATGCATTAGAACAATAAAATACGAATGTGATTCTATTTCTGCGAGTCACTGGAAGGGTGATGGTGAATGTGCAGACTTTTCTGAATATGCAGAGTGTGCAGATCAAGATGTCCCAACTGGTGCGTGTTGCATTAATAATTCTTGTTCGGAGGGATGGGGTCATACTGCTTGCGAGACCGCAGGAGGTGAATACTACGGTGATAACTCAGTATGTTCAGATCACGATATTGAATGTAAAGATGATGATCCATGCATTCTTTGTTATGCGACACCACCACCACGCGGCAAAGAATTTGAAGATCTAAATAGTTATGTTAAACTTCCATCTGGACAGTGTGTTTGGATGAATTGCATTTCACCAAATTGTCCATATCCTCTGTGCCGGTAATGAAAAAGATATATAATATATGAGCATTCAATTCAGATCGAGAATTAAATCAACAGCAGATTATAGTACAGACCTTTCTGATCAAGGAATTTGTTGTTATCCTGATGGGAACTCATCAGACAACACTTCATATAGTCAATGTATTGATGACAACGGATATTTTCAATATGGAGAAGAAACAGAAGATATAAAATGTCCATCTATAAGCGACACTGGGTGTTGCTGCGCTTGCAGTTACGTTGACAGCTTTGAGGATTACATGGACTCAATTGATCAGGGTGAGTCGGACTATAGTGGTGGATTAGCAGACGATATTTCATTTTGTGAATGTTCTTCAATAGGTGGGGTGTGGTTGGGAGCAAACCAATCTTGCTCAAAAGTTGATGACATTTTCGGATTTTGTACAAGAGGGAAGTCAGAAAACCCACAGATTCCTGATCCCATCGAATATGATGTAAGATTTCCTCAAGGGTGTTGTGTAGATTTGGGTGATGGTGGATTTGAATGTTATGATGTTTGTTCTGGAATAGAATGCGGAGAAAAGCAAACAGATGTAAATCCAGATGGTACTGCAACACATCATCCAGACGTTGCGTGTGATGATCCTACCGATGATGATGGTATTATGTGTGGTGATGTTGGTTTCAGAAAACTTGTCGAAGAAGGTGGTTTATCAACAAAGAAAGATGGGGTATTTTCTGTTGGTAATAATACATCGGTCGATAAAATATTCACTGAAAATGATCCATCAATTTTTTCTGCATGTGTACGAAAAGATTCGTGTCAAATAAAGAAGGCAAAGGATTGTGATGGATTTTGGATGGGAATTAAAGACGGCATTCCATTAGATTGTAGTGATGATGGTATATCACCTTTGCAGGAATTTATTAAAACTAAAACAGTTTCGAGAAGTGTTGTTGATGGTTGGAAAATCGGTGATTATAAATTCGGTGGATTTTATTTGGGTGAATTTTATGGATATGGGGGTCAAGAAGCCTTCGGTAATTTAGATACAGGGATTGGTAAACTATACACAACAAAGCCCGATAAAAAAGAACTGAAAGGATTTACCAAGAATAATTATGCAATTATAACCCATTGGTCGGCCATGGAGTATAAGTTTGGTGATATAAGCAGTAAATTTACACACACCTCCACAAATGATAGTTTATTAAATTCTTCTATTGATTTTCCTATAATGGATGACATTAAAAATGATATCAATTCCAATGGTATCTCTGATGGATTTCCTTGGGTTATTCCGTCTTTGAATCTATCTTCTTTCATAAACAATAAGTTACTCAATGATGCCGAGGGAATAAAAATAAATAAATTATGGTTGGACGCCCTCAATAGCATCAACACGTTTGATCCCCCCATCAACCCTTGCTATCCATATATTATCCCCGGTATGGGGTTTGTTGCTCACAAACAATGGACTTCTACTCTTGTCCCAGGAACAGAATCAAGTCCGATGGTTTTTGTTCAAGACTTTTCTAACGGCTCTACTATTGCGGCACAATTGAACGATATATATTATGCAAGACCAGTCCTTGTTGTAAAAATTGTATAGATTTTATTTGACAATAATATAATTATAGTGTATAATTTATGAATATTATTATGGAGACAATATGATGACAGACAAACCAAAATTTAGAAAAACTCCTATTGATCCAAATCAAAGAGGACTGAAAAAGACATTCAGTATGGTGCAAAATTTTGCAATGGCTCTTGCATCAAGAAATCTAAACAACAAAAAAATTAATAAACCCATCAAACAACTAAGAGTTCTAAGTTGTTTTGGTAATGAAAGTCTTGGTGGAGAACTTCCGGCGTGTGAATACCTGCAACAAAGTGAAGTAGACCCAACAAAACATATTTGCGGTGGTTGTGGTTGTGGGGATAAGAAATCGGTATTTTTGGTTGCCAATGCAGAAGAATATGGTAAATTAGACTATCCTAAATTAGCATGCCCACTACAAATGCCAGGATTTACTAATTATGTTGTGAGTTCGTCTGACGAAGCAGAAGAACCAGTGACACGCAAATATTACATAGAAAACATTGATTATGATAGTATTAGAGAATTAGATGTTGTGATTGGAAGAGAAGAGAACCCATAAGAATAATATAATTCAACGCCCCGTCCCCACTCCTGTATCTTTATACATATATTATAGAGATACAGGAGTTTTACATGGCAAAACCATCATCAAGAGACGATATAATTGATTATTCTTTGCGGAAATTGGGTTCCCCGGTCGTCGATATCAATGTAGATAGACAACAATGTGAAGACCGATTGGATGAAGCATTAGAACTTTTTGCTGAATACCATTCAGATGGTGCAGAAAAGGAACTATTTGCATATAAAATCACTGCAACAGATACAGCAAGAAAATATGTGGATGTAGAAGCTATTGGTGAACCAATTGGTGCAACTGGTGGTAGGATTACCGGCAAAGACATTTTAAATGTAGTAAAGATACACCAATTTGGTGAATTTGCAAACATCAATATGTTTGATGTTCGATATCAAATGGCACTTATGGATTACTTTGGAATAAATCGAGGCCTTGGATTTAATTCATCTATGGGTTTATCACGATACGATTCTACCAAACGATATATTAACATGATTCAAGATTTCTTTCAACCAGAAAAACAAATTCGTTTCAATAAAGTAACGAATAAATTAAACATTGACGGAGATTGGAGTAATGATATTGTAGAAGGTAGATACTTCCTCATAGAAGCATATGTCTCTTTACAATCTGCACAATTCTCCGAGATATTCAATGACATATGGTTGAAGAAATACCTTACTGCAGTTATCAAGAAACAGTGGGGTGCGAATATGTCTAAGTTTGATGGTGTTCAGTTGCCAGGTGGTGTTCAACTGCGAGGTGGTGAAATATCACAAGAGGCCATACAAGAGATTGAAAAACTTGAAGAAGAATTACGACTAACTTACGAATACCCAATTGACTTTATGACAGGATAATATATGGCTCGCAATCCATACTTCAAAGATTATAGTGGTGAACAGGATATAGTAGAAGACCTAACTATCGAAATGATAAAAACGATGGGTAGGGATATGGTCTATATTCCTAGAACACTTGTAAACGAAGACAAACTATTTGGTGAAGATACCATGTCAAAGTTTGACGACGGTTACGAAGTTGAAATGTATATTCAATCGGTAGATGGGTTTGAGGGTGAAGGTGATGTTCTTGCTAAATTTGGTATTCAAATAAAAGATAGAATGGAACTTGTTGTTTCTCGCAAACGATTTGAAGAAGCAGTTGGTTCATATGAAAACACTACACGACCAAAAGAGGGTGATTTAATTTTCTTTCCTCTAAGCAATACGTTGTTTGAAATCAACTTTGTAGAACATGAAAATCCGTTCTATTCTTTGGGTAAACTCTTTACATATAAACTTTCGTGTGAGGTATTCACATACAGTGAAGAAGTCGTCGACACTGGTTATACTGAAATCGATAAGGTTGAGGACGAACGAAAATACTTTGCTATTGAATTGGATGTTGGTACAAGAATCAGTTCAGATACATACATCAATTATTTTGAGGGTGAAACGATCTTTCAGGTTCTTGGTTCGACTGGTGCGGCACTAGCAGATGCAACAGCAACGGCCGTCGTTACAGATTGGAATGCAACTACTACCAAACTCACCGTTACAAATATTGTTGGAACACTTTCAACTGCAACAAGTGAAACGGTCAAAGGTGCAGTTTCTAGTGCAGAATATGAACTCAGCACACAAACAACTACAACTATTATTATTCCACATGAGCCCCAAGATGATGCACCAGCAGGAGATAACGAAGACATAGAATTGATTCGTGACCAAGATGACATCTTTGACTTTACAGAAACGGATCCTTTTTCAGAAGGAAATTATTGATTTATGTTTACACAATTCTATAACGAAGCAATAAGAAAATTAGTAATCGGATTCGGTTCTTTGTTCAATGACATTAATGTTGTCAGAAAGAATTCAGACGGAACGACCAAAGAAACAATTCGTGTTCCGTTGTCATATGGTCCAAAAGAAAAGTTTCTAAGAAGGATTCAAGAAAGCAGTAGTATATCAGACACATCGAAAGTGCAAATTACTTTACCAAGAATTGGGTTTGATATTACTGGATTTGCATATGATCCGTCAAGAAAAACAAACAAACTCAAAAGAAGGCAAGCAGTTAGTACAGATGGACTAGGTTATTCCTATAATTATAACGAAGTCCCTTACATAGTAAACTTCGGACTTTATGCATTTACAAGAAATCAAGATGATAATTTACAAATCATCGAACAGATTTTGCCGTATTTTACTCCAGAGTTTGTTGTTTCGTTCAATATAAACGATGTAAACAAAAAGGTAGATGTTCCCTTTATATTGAACGGAATATCGACCGAAGAAGATTATGAAGGTGCATTCGATACAAGAAGAAATCTCACATCTTCATTTGAGTTTAGTGCAAAGACATACATGTATGGTCCAGTAAAAACAGGAAAGATTATTCTTCAATCTGAAATTGATATCTTTGGAAGTTCAGAGAAATTCAACTATCCTGTTACTGGTGCCCATGATTTGAAAATAGGAATTACTGGTGGTTACACAGGAGAAGGGTATACGGCCGGTAATCAAATTTACGGTGAATATTATTATGAGTAAGAAATCAGTAAACGATAAACTTTCGGAAGCATTGGACATAAATTTTGAATCAGAAAAACCAAAAGAAATAACTAAACCCTCTCATGTTAGAGAAATAGAAGTTTCGGCAGTTGATAGCGAAAAAGATTATATGCTTGTTCGGAAGAATATGAAAGAACTCATCAAACAAGGTGAACACGCAATTGATGGGATTTTGAATGTTGCGACCGAAGGAGATGCACCGAGGGCATATGAAGTTGCAGCACAGATGATTAAAACTGTTGCTGATGTGAATAAAGATCTTATCAATTTACACAAGCAAGTAAAAGAACTTAAAAAAGAAGAGATCAACATACACAATACAACTAATCAATCAATCTATGTTGGTTCTACCAGTGATCTGCAAGATCTGATAAATCAAGAACGAAGTCGAACAAAGGCACTTAGTGATAATATTATTGACACAGAGGTTATAGATGACGATTAAATCTAAAGGATATCTAGGGAATGTAAACCTAAAAGAATCTGGTGTTAATATTGAGTTCACCAAAAAACAGGTGACCGAATATATGAAATGTGCCAAAGACCCTGTTTACTTTATTGAGAAGTATATCAAAGTCGTTTCACTGGATGAAGGTCTTGTTCCATTCAAGTTGTATGATTTTCAAGAGGATATGGTACAAACTGTTCACGAAAATAGATTTGTTATTGCAAAACTTCCTCGGCAATCAGGAAAATCAACAACAATGGTTGCATATATCTTGCACTATATCCTATTCAATCAAAATATGAATGTGGCAATTCTAGCAAATAAGCAATCGGTTGCTAAAGATATTCTTAGTAGATTGCAACTTACATATGAATATTTGCCACTTTGGTTGCAACAGGGCATCGTAGAATGGAATAAAGCATCAATAAAACTAGAAAATGGTTCAAAGATTGTTGCATCCTCCACATCTTCTAGTGCTATTCGTGGTGGAAGTTATAATGTTTTGTTGCTCGATGAATTCGCACATGTTCCTACTAATATTGCTGAAGAATTCTTCAATTCGGTTTACCCAACAATCTCCGCAGGTCAAGATACAAAAGTTATCATGGTTTCAACACCAAACGGTTTGAATATGTTTTATCGTTATTGGAAGGGTGCAACAAAGAAACCCGGAGAAGATGGCAAGAATGAATATATTCCAATAGAAGTCCGATGGAATGAAGTTCCACAATATCCAGGTGGACCACTTCGTGACGAAAAGTGGAAACAAGATACGATTGCTAATACAAGTGCAGAGCAGTTCCAGCAAGAATTCATTTGCGATTTCTTGGGCAGTCAAAACACATTGATAACCTCTTCAAAACTAAGAGTGATGAATTGGTCAACACCAAAAAGCAAAGATTCGGATGGGTTCTGGGTTTATGAAGAACCCAAAGAAGACCACGATTATTTTATAACAGTAGACACATCCAGAGGACAAGGTAAAGATTACAGTGCTTTTGTGATTGTTGACACTACCACAATCCCATACAAAATGGTTGCACGATATAGAAATAACATAATATCTCCTATGGTATATCCGACCGTCATTCGTGCAATTGCAATGAAATATAACAATGCTGGCGTATTGATAGAAATAAATGATATTGGGGGTCAAGTTGCAGACATTCTCCACAAGGATCTTGAATATGAGAATGTGATGATGACGACATATAAAGGTCGTGCTGGACAAGTTATGAACGGTGGATTTGGTGCAGGTAGGTCTCAATCACAGTTGGGTGTTCGTACTACTGAACCAGTAAAAAAGTTAGGATGTTCTGTACTCAAAAGTCTTATAGAAGAAGATAAACTTCTAATAGAAGACATAGACACGATTAATGAACTTATTACATTTGTTGCAAAAAGGAAATCATTTGAAGCAGATGTGGGTCATACAGATGATCTAGTAATGTCATTGGTATTGTTTGCGTGGATGACTCGTCAGGATTATTTCAAATCACTAACAGATGCCGATATTCGTACTCAAATATACGAAGAACAAATTAGAGATATTGAAGAGGATCTAATTCCGTTTGGCTTTCTTATGGTGGAGTCGGATGACGGAGAGTGGGATGGCGAGGATCGTTGGTTTGACACCTAAAATTCTAAAAATTATACATAAAGTGAATTAAAAAGATTAAATTTTCAAAAATATCACACAAATTTGTTTTATCGAAAAGATAAAATACTAGAAAACAGATAATAAAGGATATTATAGATGGCAAGACCAAATGTAACAGTATTAGTAGAAGATCAGAGTTTCGTTATCCCCTTCACAGAATCTGGTTCAATTACCAGAGCTGGGATGGTGTCTCTTAATGGTTTGATTGGTGCTGTGGGTAATACCGCAGATTGGAAAAATGGTATAATGCAAATCAACAGCGTTGGTGAGTGGATTGGTAGATTGAACAGCACAGAAACAGTTCCGGGTGCAACTACCGGAAACGTCAATGGTAATAGTAATATGCCATTCTACCACACAACAGGTGCTGGTGGTGGTGGTAACACTTTTGCAGGTGGAACTTTTGCTCGATGGCCAAGTGGACCAACAGGTCCATGGAAATCTGAATGGTGGGCAGCACACAACTACCTACAATATGGTGGTGTTCTAGTTATCGGTGGTACAGGAACTATTGAAAACACATCAATATCTACAGCAAGTACCGGACTTCACGATAAAACGGTTCCACTTGACCTAGTATTTGCATCAGGATCTTCAGATGTCGGATATGCAACCGATATCGCTTCGACACGAAAAGATTGTATTGCAGTTTGTCCAGCGACTGGTGCAACTCCATCAGCTGCTGAGGTTAGTAGTTCACAAACAGCAGACGAATTTAATGTTTCTGTTTACGGTAACAAAAAGCACCTCGGAATTAACCAAGGACTAAGAGAAGATTCTCTTGATGATTTAATCACCACACCACTCGCAGCAGATGTTGCAGGGTGTATGGTAAGAACAGATGGAGTTGCAGATCCTTGGTGGTCACCTGCCGGATTCAAACGAGGTGATATTCTCGGAGTCGTCCGACTTGAAAATAACCCCTCAGATGCAGAAATGGATACGATGTATGACAAAAAGATTAACCCAGTTGTCACTTTCCCAGGTGAAGGAACTGTATTGTTTGGTGATAAAACACTAGCATCACCTTCTAGCACATTGAGCCGCATAAATGTTTCTCGATTGTTTATCTATCTCAAAAATACTATTGGAGCCGCAGCAAGAGATAAATTGTTTGAGTTGAATGACTTTGAAACACGAATGTCATTCATCAATGCAGTGAATCCACTACTGAAAAGAATAAAAGCATCAAGAGGTGTATATGATTATCGGGTTGTTTGTGATGAAAGCAACAACACCGATGCTCTTATTGATGCAAATCAGTTTGTTGCAGACATCTTTATCAAACCGACAAAATCTATTAACTTCATCCGAATACGTTTCGTAAATAAAAATACGGGTGATGACTTAGGATAAATAATAAATTTATCACAAAAAGTATAAAACTTAGATAAATAATATAGTAAGAATTAATAAAAGGAAAATAACAATGGCAGCACCAACAATAGCAGGTATGAATGTAGACGTATTCAAGAGTAACTTCAGCGGAGGAAGTCGTCCTAACCGATTTGCCGTGACTGGAACAATTCCTGGTCCACAAGGGGGAGATATCAATCATGTTGTTGTGAGAGCCGCATCGATGCCCGCAGTAACTATTGGAATCATGCGTGTTCCGTTTCGTGGTCGTATTGTAAAAATTCCAGGAGATCGTACATATGACGAATGGACATTCACCATATATGACACCTTGGTGGATACACCCACGACTGGAAACAAAGTCAACCTAAGACCACTCTTCATGGCATGGAATAACGCATTCAATGTTCATTCTACAAACAAACCACACGCTACCTTTGCGGGATACGGCGGAGAAGGATCATTGTTTGCACCATTAAATGTACATCAACTGGATTTGAGCGGTGCGGTAAAGCGTACAGTGACCTTGCACAATTGTTGGCCTACCATAGTTGGTGAAATTGCACTAAACTATGATTCTTCGGATACGCTTGCAGAATATAGTGTAACCGTAGCATATGATTATTTGGACGATGATAGTGTCAAGGACGACTAGGAAATTCAAAATGAATTACAAGTGACTCTTAGATAAAAAATAGGAAAATTACATTATGCCAATAGACATTTTTGGATTCTCAATAGGGAAGAAAAAACCAACTGATCCAACGGGACAGTCGATAGAAAAGACAAATGAAAAGTCCTTCGTAGCCCCAGATAGTTACGATGGAACATATACAATAGAATCCGGTGGAGTCTTCGGAACGATGATGGACTTTGCCGGTTCTGTTCGTGATGAAAACCAACTAATTGCACAGTTTCGTAATATGGCTCTTTTTCCAGAAGTAGACCAAGCAATTGAAGATATTGTAAATGAGTCAATTATTATGGATTTTGATAAAAAACCCATCAAATTGGATTTAGAAAAAGTAGAACTGTCTGACAACATTAAAAATAAAATATACAAAGAATATGATAACATTCTAAAACTTTTGAAGTTTCATGATCATGCATATGATATTTTTAGACGATGGTATGTCGATAGTAAATTATACTACCACATCATCATAGACAAAGAAACCCCTCAAAAGGGCATCAAAGAACTTCGTGCAATCAACCCAGTTTCAATCAAAAAGATTCAGAAGGTCAAAAAAGAACAACAGCATGTAGGAACCAATAAAGTACCGTTCATCAAAAATATAGAAGAATTTTATATCTATACAGATACTTCAAAGAACTCTCTAAATCCTACACCATCATCTGGTATCAAAATATCCACAGATTCAATTTGTTATACTCATTCTGGTGTAGTTGATTCAAATACAAAAAGAATTGTTGGTTATCTTCAAAAGGTGATTAGACCACTCAACATGCTTCGACAGATAGAAGATGCTGTTGTAATTTATCGCATCTCCCGTGCCCCAGAACGCAGAGTATTTTACATTGATGTCGGTAACCTACCTAAGCAAAAAGCAGAACAATATCTCAAAGGTTTGATGAATCGTTATCGAAACAAAGTAACATATGATGCAACGACTGGTCAAATTACTGATGGTAGAGATCACCTCCATATGTTGGAAGATTTTTGGCTACCAAGACGAGAAGGTGGTAGGGGTACGGAAATTACCACTCTGGATGGTGGACAAAATCTTGGAGAGATGGACGATGTCGATTATCTATTGAAGAAAGTTTATCGATCTTTGAATGTTCCTATTAGTCGGATGGAAGCAGAAAATGGATTCAATATGGGCCGTTCTGCGGAAATCACAAGAGACGAAGTGAAATTCCAAAAATTCATAGACAAAATACGAATGAGATTCAGTTCGATGTTTCTTCAATTATTGCGAACCCAGTTACTCCTCAAGGGTATTATGTCCGAAGAAGATTGGAAATCAATCGAACCAGATGTTTACTTTGAATATAATAGAGACTCATATTTCTCAGAACTCAAAGAATCTGAAATAATGCGAGATAGGTTGGAATTGCTAAGTCAAGCAGATGAATATATAGGAAGGTATTATTCTATTGATTGGATACGAAAAAATATCCTACATCAAACCGAGGAAGAAATTGCAAAAATGGATGCAGAAATGCAAAAGGATTTAGAACAACAACCACCAGCAGAAGAAGGACAAGAAGATGAGCAATATTGACCACATGTTAGCATCAATCATAGGTAAAGATAAAGAAGCATTTTCTTCTGCATTTGCGGATGAAATGAAAGAACGGCTTGCAACATCTATTGTCGATAAGGATTTGAATATTTCTCAGGATTTATTATCCGATGGCGAAGAAATTGACAGCGAAGAACAAGAAGAAATTGAAGAAAGTGGAGTTGTGAAAAAAGGAAAACCAATTCCGATGGATTTACTATATCCTAAAGGCCACCCACGCGCCGGTGAAATTGTTGGTGGTAAAAAGAAGGTTGTGAAGAAAAAAGTTGCGAAAAAGGTCTCAAAAGAGAAAGAATCCTCTACAACATCTAGAATGCCTGGTATACTACCATATACACCTGAACAATGGGCACAACACAAGAGGAACATGGAGAAGAAGAAGAACATGGAGAACTTAAAAGACCATGTTGAACCCCTAGAAGAACTTAGAGGTGCAAAATTCTTCCCATCTGGTTATACCTTCAAAACAACGAAAAGTGCCAAAGAATTTGTGGTTGCACTGAAGCATATGGGGATAAAGAAGAATAATATATCCCAAAAAGGAAAAACTATCTCTGTGAATTTGGTTGGAGGAAGACACCACGATACATTAGTAATGATAAAGAATCTAGCAAAAGATATGAAGGCATCTATAACTGAAAGTAATATCATTGATACAATCAGAGAAGCATATTCTTCAGAATTTGGTGCTTCGTACACCCTCAAAGACTCACAAATGATACATATATTACCAGAAGATGCAGATAATATTATTCAAATCCATGATACGTTAAATGCGGAAAATCAGGCAGTTTTGAGAGATATGCTCTCAGAAACAGAAAAAAGTTATCAGAAAGTATTAAATTTCTGTAATAAAAAAAGTACGATAGGAAATAATAAATGATTACCGAAAATATAATTGAAAATATTCTAAACGGAGATATGACAGATGCAGTATCTCAAACGCAATTCGTTCTATATGAAAAGATGAATGAACGACTTTATGAGGCGAAAGAATATATCGCAATGAATCTTTATAATGAAGGTGAAGATAAGAAGCCAGATAAAGAAAGTGGTGAATATAAGAAGTTTTACCGTTTAGCACTAAAGAAATTTGGCATTCATGACCCAAAAGAATTGAAAAGTGATGAAGAAAAATCAAAATTCTACAATTATCTAGACAATAACTGGGAATCTGATGCAGAAGAAGCAACGGGTAAAGATGACCCAACTGCAGATGAAGAAGATGCAGTAGCCGCAGAAAAGGCCGCAAACATCAAGAAGATGAAACGAGACAACAACAACGAAGAAGACGAGGACGAAGACGAATGAAACTCATTACTGAGATGACAGAGAACATTGAATTCATCGTTGAAACAAACGAAGATACGGGAAAGAAAAACCACTTTATTCAGGGCGTCTTTATGCAAGCAGAGCAAAAGAACAAGAATGGTAGAGTATATCCTCTCGGAATCATGGAAAATGAAGTTGGTAGGTATGGTAAGGAATATGTTTCTAAAAAGAGAGCATTGGGAGAATTAAATCACCCACAAGGCCCTACTGTAAACCTAGACCGTGTTTCTCATATGATTTCAGAATTGAAAATGGTCGGAAATGATGTTCACGGAAAAGCAAAACTAATGGACACTCCTATGGGTAAGATTGCACAGAATCTTGTATCGGAAGGTGCGAGTCTTGGTGTATCATCCAGAGGTATGGGTTCACTAAAAATGAATGATTCAACTGGTATTAATGAAGTTCAAAAGGATTTTATGCTTTCAGCAATTGATATTGTTGCAGACCCATCCGCACCAGGTGCCTTTGTAAATGGTATTATGGAAGGTCGAGAGTGGATTTGGGATAATGGTGTTATCAGAGAAAAAGAGATTAACGAGTATAAAAAGGTAATAGAAAAGAGTACAACCATAAATTTAGAAGAAAATGCTGTTAGAGCATTTCGTAATTTCTTGTCAAAACTTTGATTTTTTATATATATAAATAACTATGGAAGACGAAAATATTTTATGCGAAGCAAAAAAGAGTTTTATTCAAAAACTCAGAGACGAGGCTGCAGCGAGATTAAAAAAACTTAAAGATCAGGCAACTGACCCCGAAACAATAATTGCATCAGCATCAAATATAGCAAAAGAAGCAATAGGCAAAGCAAAAGCAGGCAAAAGCCTAAAACGAAAACGGTAAGGATTT
>Ga0208012_1000275_pt1 | contig 19590 bp, 27 predicted proteins | sample 15BtaG_FD_184090 | JGI IMG/M metagenome (GOLD analysis project Ga0208012, IMG submission 184090) | Marine viral communities from the Subarctic Pacific Ocean - 15B_ETSP_OMZ_AT15312_CsCl metaG (SPAdes) (version 2) | ecosystem: Environmental > Aquatic > Marine > Oceanic | place: Pacific Ocean... | reverse complement strand
CCAATACCCAAAAACCCTGGGTTCTCAATTTCAGTAACAATGTTAGTAGTTAATGTTGGATCAATTGCAGGCGCTACAACAATAAATGCAAGTATCGACATCATTGTGATTACAATAAATCGTCTAATATATGCCGCGGCAGGATTTTGCATTTGGCGTGCCGATTGACGAGACTCTTCTGCAAACTCCTTTTGGATAAGCATGTTAAATTGATCGCGTTTTGCCGCTTGGTTAGTTGCTATAAGTTTGAATAAAAATCCAACTCCAGCACTAAGTCCCATTGAGATTAATTCTAAAGGCACACTGATAGTAATAATATACGCATATTACTATTTAGTTTTTATTAGAGTTTTTTGGTTTCCTCTGAAACAATTTTTCCTAATTTCAAATAACCAATTCTGTCGTTAGGAACATAACGCCATATATAACCTTTCTCCGGATCATTGTACCCAAATACAGTAACAGTCATGCCAATTTTAACAACGATTGCTTTGTGTCCATCGAGTACGCACTTGTCGCCTTCTTTAAAAGGTCCAAAGTATTTAAATGATAAGCCGTTAGCAACATCGCCTGCAATATCTTTAACTAATAGTCCAACTATAATCACTGTCATCATTCCAATAAATGGCGTAATTAGTTCACTTACTTGTAGTCCTAATTGTTCTGGAGTCATAATCATTTGTTATAGTGTATAACAATATTTATGTTATAATTGATATGTAATTTTCTTCAAATCCGACGTGTTTGATGGAAATATATTCAACCCGTCGCATTTAATTTTAAAGCCGTGATCTCTTAGTGTTTTTTGTATCCACGCTTCGTCAATAAGTGAAAATTCTTCTATTGCAGTGTAATTGATATTGTTTAAAAAGTTATCAACAAACGTATTACATATTTTATCTTTGTTAAGGTGCTTTTGTAAAGATAACATTTTTTTATGCAGATACCTACTAAAACGGAAGGAAACCTCTAATCGCACCCGCATTCGTTATTACAAATAAACAATCTTCCTTCGTTAAATGTTTTTTTATTCCATGATTGTTCTATGGATTTAAACCATTGAATTGCATTTTTTATGCCTACATCTAATGCATTGTTATTGTTTACTATTTTCGCTGTTTGTTTGTTTCCGGCGAGTTTATATGTTTTGGGGTAGTTCCCAATCCAACAACATGGATAAACTTCACCATTTGCCGAAACATATATTGATTTATTATCCATGACTTTACATTTAATTCTAGAAGTTTCCTTAGTATACGAACTGTAATTGCAACATTTTTCTTTCCATTCAATAGTATTATTTAAGTCTTCGAACACAGTTTCTTTTACGTTTGTTGGATTTCCTATTAAATGCGATAAATTACCATCGTTGTTATAAACTGCTGTAGTGTCTCTGCCGTGTCTGACAGTGTTAAAACGTTCAAATCCTAATTGCTTGCTTAATTTCCTGCATTCTTCAATTTGATGTTTATTATGTTCAAACACAATAAACTTCCATTCAGCAGTACCGCCTGCATCTATAAAAGTTTTAGCATTTTTTAATACAGTTTTGAAGAGTGTATTTTGCCTATATAAACTATGTGTATTCTCCAAGCCGTCTAAGTCAAATACAATTTCAATGCCTAGTGATGCTAACTTCGTCCACCACTTAGCATCTCTGGCACCTCCGTTTGTGCATACAGACACAAATAAATTTGGATTAATATTTTTAAAATACTCGATTATTTCTGGAACTTCGGGGTTCATTACTGCATCGCCGAAGTTTCCATTAATGTTAATATAGGTTAGTTGTTTTAAAAAATCAGTCGTGAAAATAGTTTCTGCATCTTTTAAAGTTAAGTTAGTTTCTGGGTAACCGAGATTATAATCATATCCACAAACGTTTCTTGGACATAAAGGGCATTTAGCATTACATAAGGTGCTAACTTCGAGATGTACGTGTTTAATGTCTTTGTATGTATACATAAATTTTCATCTATAGTCTAACGGGTGGTTAGTAACTACTTTTAATTTTGTAGGTAGACGAGACTTAATATCAATAAGATTGTTTAATATCAGCCTAAATATTGTGATAAAAAAACCACAGTATTATCCTCTGTAATTATTGCTCCTTGTGACTTGTGTGGGTGTTCTGGAACTAGGACTTCTTGTTTACAAGCACTAATACTTAATGCAAATATAATAATAAATGTTTTAATCATCTTGCTTTAATTTATCACAACCTGCAGGCGGGTAGTCAAATATTGATGGGTCATGGCTAGCACATTCTTGTTTCAGTAATTCCATTTCAATTCTATATTCTTCTGTAAATGCCTCGTCTACTATTGTCAAATTGGCCGCCGCTTCTGATAAGTCCAAAGTCATTTTTTTTCAACCTCACACCAATGGACCTAATTGCCATGTCCACCACTTACATCCAACCAATAACCTTGACCAAACTGCTAACCCGCTGTTATGTGCTTTGTCATATGCACCAGACTTCCAATAGTTAGGGTCTAGTATTAACTTCACTTACCTACTCCAAACACAGCCCATGATATAAACAACATATTAGTCATCATCACCTGTTGACATATAAGAGTGTTAATTATAATCTGCTTGTGTATATCCATTGTAGTTCCTCGTTGTTTACCAATATTTATCTGCTTCAGGGTATACAAATATTGCCTTTTTACTAGAATTTACTGCTTTTAAAATATTTGTTACTAATGAATCAGCCTTGTCTACTATTGTCAAATTGTCAAATTCGGGTTGACGTAGAACGGAACTGTATCGAGCCTCGTTCTTCTTGTTTAAGGGTTTTTTGTGCTAGTTCTTTTTGAAGTTTGTCTTCACTTACTTCTAAGAGTTCTGCTAGGGCTGAGGTTTCGTTTTGCGGCTTGAAGTCGAGCCTTCTTTGCCAGACGTTGTAGACTTCGTGGACCGGTTTATAAAGCGAATCGATGGCGCTTCGTTGTAAATCGGGTGATCCTTCGGTGCCACTTTGATCCCAAATTCTTTGGCGATCTTTTCTGCTTCTTTTCTCGTTATGCTCATAGAGTTCACTCTCCTGTGCTATTAAGGTTATATTATACGCTTCTTTACTGAAGAAATTAGACATCAAAGTTTGAAATGCTCTGAACTCTGTTTCTCCATATTTAATGTCTTCGTCCCAGTAATTACTATCCAAGAACTTGAGACCTTTGCCGTCACCTAGCCGTGGTTAAATTGTTTTTAAACCTTCTTTGGTGTTTTACGATAGAAAATTATAGCACCCTCATCAGTGATAATAGCACCTTCTTCTGTGGTTGCAGTAATTATATTTAATTCGAGCTGTTGCGTTATGTCAAAATGTGCTAAATCCTTATTCATAAGATGCAGTACCGCGACTAACGGGTCCATACCCATTTCAATTAAATACGTTGATACTATTATTGATACATCAATGCCTGAATTATATCCATCGTTGTATCTTCCAGGTAACTGTTTTAGAAAGAACGGTCTGTGCATAGCAAATGGAGCACCAGTTTCAATAGTGCGTTTTACGCCGCCCATAAATGCGTATGTACATGCACTATAACATTTTGAATCTTCTGTAATAATTGTGTTTAATCCAGATTCTCTAATAGTAAACCCAATATTAAGGCTTTCCATCATATTTCCGCCGTTTGAATCAAGCATTATCGTGTCTATGTCAGTTTCTTTTGATAGATGATACTTAAACGTCTCGAAGTCACCTTTCACAAATTCGTCTGTTAGTAATAATATACCTGGATATTCCGTATTTGTGTGAAAACTTAGTGCATACGAACACAATGGACATAATGCCAATAACCCAAATATAACTGCTATTAATGCTTTTTTATACATAATACCTCCCCTAATAAATAAAATGTTATTTTTGCATATAGTATTTAGCAATCGTTTAATATAAAACAACTCAATAATATTTTAATATTTTAATATTTGTATAAATAAAAAAACTACAACGTGTTGTGAAACCATTGTAGTTTGTTGTATAAACACAACAAAAATATTTTATTAATATAGGAAAACATAATGAACAAATTATTACTAGCAACTACTGTTGCAACTACACTGAGTACAACTGCTTTTGCAGGTGCTTCTATCACTGGTAACTACGAAGGCACATTTACAGACGGCAATCCGGGTGCATCAACATTTGCACAAGACTTAGACTTAACATTAAAAGGCACTGTAGCAGACGGTACGACTGTTACTGCTACATTCGAAAACCTTACAGGCGGTTCAACTGTAACTTCTACTCAGTTATTCATTGAGACAGAGATCGAAGGTCTTAACTTTAAAGGCGGTAACTACAAATCGCAAAATGGCGCAGGCTTAATGCAGAAGAAATCTGCAGTAACTAACCAATTTGAATTAGGTACAGATGTAGCAGGATTCGGTGTATCAGTTGCACAAACTTCAGGCGACGCGAACGCTACAGTTGACGTAAACGGTTCAGTTGCAGGCATTAACGTAAACGTACAGAACGCTGGTAACGACACACGTTATGTAACTGCTTCTACAAGTATTGCTGGTTTGGATATTGCTGTTGAAACGCAGGAAACTGCTACAGGTACTACTAACACAGGTGCTTCTATTGCAACTACAGTTGCAGGCATGACAGTAACAGGTGTTATTATCGAAGTTGAAGATACTGCAGGTATTACACAAAACGACGGTATTTTAGGCGACATTAGTGATGCTTCTAACGGTAAAACAATTACAGGTGTAGTTGCTTCAACTGAAACTGTACTAGGTACAGTTACCGGTAAGTACATTGATAAGAACGATGCTACTACATACGTTGGTAAGTTACAGCGTGGTGTTATGGAGTACGGTTACACTAAGACAGAAGACACAGATGGTGTGTTTGATGCAGTGCTTTCTGTTTCTTTCTAATAGAAACTTAGCATAGTAAAAGGGTTCCTTATTTGGAACCCTTTTTTATTGACTTGATTTAATTGTTGTAGTCAAACACGCCAATTGAATCAAACCCTAACGGGCGTACGTAGTTCATTAAGTGTATTGCATGATTTTAATCGTCGTAATGCTGTACTTGAAGAGCAGTTTAATTCTTTTGCTAGTAATACTGAAGTAAATGTTTTATTTTCGATTATAAATTTTATTGGTGCTACAGGCATTACCATGCTCCTAATGCTAATTTTCGCATACGTACTTCTACTGTGTTGTCTGTCATGTTGATAATTTTTCCTGGTTTGTTGTTAACTAAACGGTCGTGTATGGGCTTCAGCAAATCATGTATTGTTTTACTTCTGTGTAATCTTGCTCTTGCAGTGCTATCGCTACAATTTAGTATCCTAGAAATTTGGGGGGACGTAAATACTTTGCCTTCGATTATATGTTTTTTGTAAACTTTGGAATGCAACGGTACGTAAAGTTCTTCTATTGAAGTTGCAACTTTTAATCTATTGCGAGCAGTTTGTTGCGATACGTTTAATTCTTTGCCTAAGTCAATAGCATTAAATTCCTTATTTTCAATAATATATGTTTTGTATTTCATGCGCATAATTATACAAAGAACTGGAATAGAAATGCAAGTAATTAATAAAGAACATTACAATACTATTATTCAAGATGCATTTCCTATGTATGAATTTTATCCTAGTATTCTTGAAAGACCATTAGAAAACAAATGTTGGAATTTAAACCTCCCCAATGTTTCTAATAGATCAGGAATTGTACTTCATACACAGGATAATTTAAATGTTACGCAAAATGGTATTTTTACCGAACTATTAAAAATAGAAGAGTTCTATGCTGACAAAAACATTAAGAATGTAATTGTACTGCATTGGAATCATGGCTTAAGTAAGTTATATAACGGTGTATTAAAACTAGTTGAATTCCCCACGCACAGTTTTGATTTTATACAAAACTTTAGCCAGCAGTATAATAAGTGGAGTGCTGTCAATGACAAAACATTTGAGAATAATTTTATGTGCTTAAATGGAAACCCAAGACATCACAGAATTTTAGTTTACAATTATTTAAAAAGTAACAATAATGCATTTGTAAGCATCTCAAGTAGTGACGATATTGACCCTAAACTACATTATAAAAATTACAATTTTGACAATACTCAAAATTTTATTAATTTGTTACCTGTGTATAAGAGCACAGCAGTTAATGTCATTACTGAAACTATGTACTACGAAAACTGTGGTATTATTACAGAAAAAACATTTCAAGCATTTGGAGCAATGCAATTACCTATAGTTATTGGGTATAAAGGAATAATTAACGATCTTAGAAGTTTTGGCTTTGATATGTTTGATGATATATTGGACAATAGTTACGACACAATGTCAAATGATATTAGATGGAAAATGGCATTGGATTTAAATAAACCCGTACTTTCAAATAATTTTAATTACACTAAATTACTTCCCAGACTATTAAATAATCAACAGTATCTTTTAAATGGCAAATATTTGGAGTTGTTATTGAATAAATTCAATAAACATGTTAATGATATACTTTTATAAATGTGTGGAAGTCACCATAAAGATTTATTAATGTTGCTTCCTTACTACCAAACATAACTAGTTTGGATTCAGTTCCAAGCCCATCAATGTAGTACGGACATTCAAAGTTCTTATCCATTGTGATTAAGTTTCTTGTAGTTGTTAATTGTTTAACATTAAACGAATATGTGTTATAGTTCATTTTGTCAAGGATCTTGAACCCTGCGTTAGTTAACCGCAATCCGCCGTTCTTTCTGGAGTTAATCCACCATTTTATAAATGCGGTTCTGTAATCGTACCTGGACTTTGCAGAAAATGCTCGAAGCATTTCATTTGTAACAACCATTTTTTTATTTTGGATAGATGGTTTCTGCATGCGTTAGTGAAACTACTGTGAATTTATTTGTATGAAATTGCTTGTTTAAATTTTTTGCTAAATTAATTGCATGTCCTTTATTTGAAAATGAAACATTTTTGTATTTAGGCGCAACAAACGCAACAATACTTACTGTTTTCAAATTAATAGGTTGGTTATTGTAATACACTGCCCAAATACCTTCACTTTTTAGTATTTGGTTGGTTTTTTGTGTAGTTTTATTATGTGATTCTATTAAAACAGTTGGTGGCGGTCTCGACATTATAAAAAATAAAACATTTGTAGTATGTATGTATTTATTTTTAAATCACCAGTTACCACCAGACATTTCGTTGTTATTAGAGACATTGACTGGTGGGGTTTTTTCAATTTCGTGTAGTGCTATTAGCAACTTGGTAATGTCGCTGTGGAGGTTTTTTGCTTCTGCTAATGAAATAACGAAGTCCTTGGAATTACGTGCTTCAAAGAACTTAATTTTGTCTATGAAGTTATTAATATGAATCATTTGATGGGTTTTCTTTGTATGGACCGTGATATTCGTTTCTTTCTAGAATGATTAATTTGGGCGATAGGATAGTTTTCCATTTTCCCTTAATATTAATTAAATAGTATCCTGCGGCAAACCACGATTTACTATCTTTGTCTTTGGTATATAACGGTAATTTAGATTTCAAGTTCCATACTTCGTTATATGCTGTGTCTGTAAACGGATACCCGTAAATGATATTATTATTTGACGTTGTTATATTGATTTTATCTTCCAAAACAATGCCTGTTTTGATTTTTAATTTATCAAGTGTCTGAAATAATGTTTTTTTGCCTTTAATACTAAGTGAATAACCTAGTTGTGTACTATTTACTTCTCCTACTTTTACTGATCCATCTTTTAAAATCCAGAATTTATTAGATACGGGTTTTGCTTTAATCATTGATTAATTCTCCTTGGTATGTTTTGTTTAACCATTTAGCATATTGATCTGGTTGATTTGAAATACTGACTAGGTCGTATTTCCCACAGAAACGCAAGAAGTGTATTCCTACACCACCCACGTTTTTGGAAGTTATTGTTTTTGTTATTGTGTCGTCCACTATTTCTTTTATACTTTCTGGTTGTGCAGTTAAGTCTATCAACTGCTTGTTTCTTTCGTAGTCGTCTAATACACGGTGTTCTATCTCATTATGATCTGTCCAGTGCTGTAACATGAGATTATTCCATGCGTAGCCTTTTTTGTCTATGTCCTCAAATGCTTCTAATAATCCAATACGTTTTTTTGTACTTTTCTTTCGTACTCCGGGGAAAGCACTAAAGATATTATCTGCTGAATCTCCTCGCATACATTTTTCAAACAAAAGCCATAAGGGGTTAGGGGGCTGTTTTGGTTCTTTTGTTTTTTTATCAATAATTAATTGATCTTTGTAGTCGAAGAAGCCATTGAGAGTGATCAGTTGATCTGTAATTCCGTTGTATTGCACAACTTGATTAGTGATTAGTTGATAAAAATCAGAATCACTGCTGACAATTACATGTTCATCCGTGGGATGTAACGCAATCCACCTAGCGATTAGGTCGTCTGCCTCAGCATTGTCATTTTTAAGAACGGTACAATTTGTCCTTTCTTGTAGGTATTTATTAAATTTTTCAAAAATCTCGAAAAACTGAGCATCTTCTTCGATTTCTTTTTCGGACATTTTATCGCGTTTTTCTTTACGGTTCTTTTTGTATGGCTCGTAAAAGTCTTTTCGCCAACTACGCCCATCCAAACAAAAAATGATATGATCGGCGCCATGTTTACGTACTACTTTGTTTACTGAACTAAACATTAAGTGCAAACAAAACCCAAGTTTAGTCCATGTATCACTAGCACGATGGGTTGAGTGTCTTGCTCTGAAAAACAAGTTCATTGAGTCTACTAAAATATATTTCATATGTTAAATTAGGCTATTTTTAACTATATATTTTAACAGGTATTTACTCCATAGTGTATGTCCATCTTCGCCGAAGTGGTAAGATTGAGGCGAAACTGTGTGTACTCCTTGTTTAAGTAAATAATCACTATAATTGAAATTTTTATTATACGGCTCTATATAAGAGGCACCAAAATCAAATTTGGTTTGTATTTGGTTAAATGTGTTGTTTCCATTAAAGAATACATGCTTAATATTTTTGTCATTTAGCCATTTGTGCAACTCAATTATATCTTTATGTGCATTTGTAGTTTTATGACGCCAATTAACACTTGATATATACTCTTTGTATTTTTCTACATGACTTGCCGGAACAATGTCAGTGCCACTGGCATTAATTTGATAATATATGTCGTCTATTAGCCATTCTTCGCGTTCCCATGTACTCCATCCAATTATAACAAATAAGTCAGTAACATCTTGTGGATAATTGTTAATGTATTCTTTGGTTGTACGAACAATTCTGGTATTACTTGCGGCACTTTCTGCATCGCAGTAGAATGCCATTTTTAAAAGTACACTTAATTTTTTGCCCCATGACACTGCTAAGTTATCTGGGTGTGGTAATCGGCCTAAGTGTACTAAGTTGCTGTCATCTTCTGCAAATGCATGTGGATTAACCGCTTCGGCCGCCGCAGTATGACTGTCGCCATTTACATACAGAATCATTAACTAATTTCCGATCTGCCGTTACCTAAATCCTTCCTACGAACAATATTTGGGTCGCTTTGTTCTTGTTCGTATGTTTCCATAACAATATTTCTACAAATGTTTTGAAACCATTGATCTACCATATCAGCATCCGTCTTTCCTTGATAACCTGACTTCATTAAACGAGTAATAAAAATGTCATTCCAATCCAATTCAAACGAACCATTACTGATATTTGCCATGTCAACATCCATATCAAGTACAGATACCCAAGGCTCGCCTTGTTTGGTTGCCTTTTCTTTTGCAGAAAGTAATTTCTTCTTTTCGTTTGCTTTCTTTTTATTCTTTTTGCTTTTGAATGGATTATTAAACTTCATTTAGTGGATTGCCTTTGCTATTTTGATTAATATATTGTTTAAAAAGTTTCCTGTATTTAAACGTTTTAACAGTCTTATATTTTTTTTACTTCTTTTGGTAATATCATTTATGTCATGCGGTGTTAGTACTGTATCTTTTAATTCATTCATTATACCCATAATAGCATTTAACCTATCGTAAGAATCAAAAACACAATCATACCTATGGTGGTCAATATAATCACCGAATGTGTCAAAGCCCAAACTAGATAAGTATTCAACTGATTTTGGCACAGAGTATAGAACCCACAGTCTCGGAGTTTGTAATGAGCGAAATATTTTTTCACTGAATGTAATGTCTTTATCAAATGGGAATGACTCCACGATTAGTGATATGTCAGTGTTGTACTGAATGTCATAAGGATATTCGTCCCCGAAGTTGTTGTATGGTATTAGTTGCAGTGCCGATTCATGTACATTCAAGGGGAACTTATTACCGAATGTACTTAATAATTCATTGGATATATTATTGAATTCATCAGTGGGAGAGGTGTTATTGTGATTAAACACGTTATAACTGCAGTAGCATTTATCCAATAGTTTATTTTCTATTAATTTATAAAACACCATTTGCCTTGCATGTGTTGAACGATGCATTAATACCGAGAATTTCTTATGTATTTCTAATTTTTTAAATTTATATGTTGTGCTATATATACCAAAGAAATAAGGACTAAGGTTTATAACTTCTATGTTTTTTAACTTTGATTTAACTACATTGTCCGTAATTAGTATCTTTTTAAAACCATTAAATTTAATAGAATTTATAAAATCTATAGACCGCTTGATTGAATTTACTAACCTCACAGCAACTATGATTTTTTTATTTTCATTCACATAGAATAACAATCCAGAAGTTTTAAAATCTCCCACTTCCACTAGACCACAACCCATTAACTTGTCTCGTATTTTGGATATTATTTCTATTTCTTTATCAAAACACTCGGTTTCATATTTATTATGTGTGAGTTGGTATAGGAAAGGCATTGCCTAATTTTGTAATTTAGTAACTGTAATCTGCTTTGTTAGTATTGTAGTACAGAATTTAGTATCCTATACCTGTTGTTCAACAATGTCGTTAACAAATTTTTCGCCGTTGAGTAACTTATCCCACATTGCAGGATCACGCCATTCATCTTTAATGTCTTGGCTGAACGTAATATCTTCAATGCCCCAATCTACCCAGTCCATATCTTCTCTACGTGACTCAGCATAACCTGTTTGGGTCTCGTGTACACGTACAGCATGTACTTCGGGATCTTGTTCGCCGTTGTTAAACTCTGTGTTCTTAACAATAGCATCAATAACTTTAAACATCATAAGTGAATATGCTTCTGCACTTGGACTTACTGGCATATTAATAACTCTTGCTGAATTATTGTAGATGAAGTCTTTAAACTCTCCGCTCTCTTTATCCCACATACTATAAGCATGATCAAATGAATCAACAAAGTCGCCAATTGTACTTTTCATTAATCCAAAGTCCATGATCATTTGACCATTGTCTAAGCCTTTTCCTGTAAAGAATACCTCTACTATATAACTGTGTCCATGCAAACTAAACTTACAACGTTTACTTGAACAGTTACGTACGATATGTGCGCCTTCGAATTTAAATTGTTTTCTTATGATCATAGTTCTTCTAGTACTCCTAATACTTCTGCTAAAATAATTAATATTCCGGCAACTACTAAGTCACCAGCAATTAAAAAACCACCTGCACCAAAGCGTATTCCACTCTTAACTAAACTAATGTAAAAGTGTCGTTTGCTTGGATCTTTTGGTTGTATAACCATTATGTACCCCAACTGTTTCCAAATAAAGTTATATGAAGTCTAGGACTAAATTTGTATCCATGTTTCATACATAAATCAGCAACATTACGTTCTGTTAGTTCCTGACCTTCTAATGTTGCGCCTTCTGGCATTAAATAAACATCTTCTATAACAACACCAGCATCTGCATATTTAGCAAGTGCTTGTTCCACTTCAATAATATCTTCTTTATCGCGAATAACAAACTTTAAGTTAATATTAGAATTACGTACTTTATTCATTGATAGTAATGCGTCTGCATCGATTGCAATGCTTTGATCTTCGCCTGTTATTGATAGTTTTGGACTACACATCCAAGTTATATCCATTGGTTTTTTATCGTACATTATGCGATCATCGTGTAGGAAATTTAAATATTCTGTAAACTCGTTTATAACTTTCTTTGATCCGTTTGTTTCAAATGTAAGGTGAGTTAAGTCTTTCAATTCTGGGTGGTCAAACATTTCAATGTATGCTTTTTGCCATCCAAGTAATGGTTCGCCACCTGTAATTACTAAATGGTTATCTTTACTCCAAGGTGCAAATTCCGATATTTTGTATGCAAGTTCGGCTGTTGTAGCAAATGGACTTAAATGCTTGTACTTAGCACTCCACGAAGCACTAGAGTCGCAACCAATGTCTACTACTGGAAGATCTTCTACAGACTTAACATTTGAAATGTCCATTAACATATGGGGCATTTCTTCTTCTGGAATGTGGTTGTCTCTTGGCTGTCCGAAGCCCTCGCAAGTTAGGTTGCAACCAAATGTTCTTAGGAATACACTAGGTGTTCCTACCCATTTACCTTCGCCTTGTATGCTGTGAAATATTTCGCTGTATCTTATTCTCATAGGTTACTCTTAAAATGTTTATTACATTATATAGTAATAAATTCTAGTAACCTATAGTTTTATACCGTTTTATGGATTATCGATTAATATAATATTAAACGTAGATGATACTACTGTTATAGTCCATTGCATTAGTTAATTGAGTTGTATTGGGCTCAAAACTATGTGCTAAGTAATCCATTCTAACCTCCTCAAGTTTAATTTAAAGTTTAGTGAATATATCTATTCCCTACGCAGTATTGTTGTTAAGAAAGATGATTTCTTATCTCTCTTATAATTACTACCAAAATTCGGTGAACAATTAATCCACCAAAAGCTCCAATCCAAACTTCTTGTCCGTTTGCATTTGCAATGACCATTCCAAATAACATAAAACAAACAATAATAAAAATGTTAAACATCCACCACAATACATTTTTCATTGTCATTGTGTGTAATTAGTTGAATTTGTATTATAATTTGCCATTATGTCCAAGGTCTCCCGTCTATAAGTGTAGTTCCATTTTGTACTAAAGCGCCTATGTTACTTGTTGCATTATATCTAGTTGACAGTAACGTAGCATCTAATGTATTTCAGGTAATATTACGCCAGATATTAAAAGATCTGTAATATGGTTTAGTAAGGTCAACGCCGCCACTAATAGTACCGTCATCTGCTACTGTTTTGCCTTGTCGTTTTGCTTCGGCAATTTCTAATTTTGAATCTTGTCTGTCGCGTTTAAGTGCTAAGTGCGAAATACCGTTTGCTGACATAATATACAAACATAATTAATATGTTTGTATTTATGCACTAACTAACATCGTTATGATGTAACCATGCTTTTATTGACCATATAATTAAATATGCTGTCCATAGTACTAATGCTATAACAAGACCTATGTTTAATCCAAAGGCACTACCAGTAAGTATCGCTTCGAAGGCGAGAACGGTCCGCCAATTACTGCAATAAGAACTTCCATATCTTTTTCCTTTATTAATTAAAATTTATATTCAAATGTAACATTAAATGAATGATTATCATTTGCATCTGCAATGATGTCTGTTTTCAATGCTACATCTTCGTCTTCTTCTCTAAAATAGTAAGTATGCGTTGCACCAATAAATGGTACTGTACTTGTTCCATAGTTACTACTTGACGATTTATAATGCATAACTCCATTAGAATCAACACTATTTGGAATAGATAAATCAATTCTACTATTGTTTAGTACTTTAGGCTTAACACCTGCATAAAAAGTAAAGTCATCTAAATCAACACCAGCAATGATATATGCAGAAATTGCATCATCCACACTCTCTACTAACCCTTTGCTAATATTGGTATTAGTGTGCATTGCACCTGCTTGTGTCCATAGATTATCGTTGTTCCAAGTAAGGCTAGCGTCAATTGTAGTTGCCCCATTTACTTCGCCCCATACTCCCGACATATTCAAGTAAGGACTATCTTTAGTTTTACTGTACGTAATATTTAAATCTAACTCATTATCAACATTATGTGTGTATCCAAGCACATACGTATCTTCGTTATTTGTACCTAAAGTGAAGTTTTGGTAATTTGCAGTTTTGATATTTGCTTGTTTAACTGCCCAAGATTGCCCACGCTTATGTCTAAGTTGTTCAATATTAGTACTACTATTATTAACCATTGAACTTAAATCTACAGTAAAGTCTCTGTCAAAAATATCAACAGCACTTACTGAACTAACATCTGCATTAATGCCTTCTGCTGAAATACTACCACTAATAGAAGCAGTTGTTCCTGTGCGTCCTGTTGTACTAATCCCCAACTCGCCGATTGGACGTGTTGCTTTATCCAAATCCATTAGACCTTGACCGTGTGTATTAACACTATAGTCTGCTAAGTTCTTATTAGCAGTTTGTAATAGAACTTGTGCAATATTACTACCCTTCATGTAAGGCCACATTTGATGTACAATTGATACACCGGCAGTAACAGCAGGTGCTGACATACTTGTACCTGACATCCTTTTGTATCCGCCGTCGTTATATGTACTGTTAATATTTGTACCTGGTGCTAGGATATAAAAATCACTAGTTTTGTACGGGTCATTACATTGTGTTGTGTAGTCTTTACATACATGTCCAGATTTAGCACCGTCGATAGACTGTGTTGATGTATTCCAGTTTCCTGCTACAAGCATTCTGCCATCTAGTTCCAAGTTACCGTTGCTATCAACTGCACTAGCAAATGTAGCAGGGTTTTGCACATAATCAAGTCCACTATTACCAGCACTTACTACAAGTACAAGTTCGTCTGGAATTACATCTTTCCAATTAGTTGGATTTTCTAAGTTGTAGTAATTACTACCGCCATAAACCGCATGATTATTTGTATAAATGCCGTTTCCTTTATCTGTCATTGCGTTTTTGTATGAAGAACTGTAGTTAACGTTGGCACTTAAATTAGCAACTACAATGTCCTCGTACTGTTTAGCCCAGTTAAGTGCTTGTTTCGCGGCAGATAAACTAATACCGTTTGACTCACCAATTTTAGCAATTGCTAAGTCTGTATCGAATGCAACACCATGAATACCTGTTCCATCTTTATTAGCAGAAACAATACCTGCTACGTGTGTTCCATGTCCGTTTTCATCTTCGTACGGTGTGTCGTAACCAGCATCCCATTTGTATTTAATTTTACCAGCGAACTCTGGGTGATCTTGGTCAATGCCAGTATCCATGATTAAAGCAGTAGAGCCTTTGCCAGTCCAACCTCTTGCATAAGCATGATTTGCATAAGTAACTAGCACTGCACCATTTTCTGCTTCTGTAGTTTCGTAAGATGCAGGGTCGTTATTAACTCCTACTGTTGGTGTTCCTAATGCACTGTCGTTGTAGTATGCAGTAGCATCGTAATTACTTATACTGTGATTGGCATCGCGTTGTGCGTAAGTATAAACACCCGACGAGCCATTGGAACCATCTGGTGCAACGGGATTACCAACAAATGTTTCACCTACAGGAACACGTTGAGTGGTGGTTTTTTTGCCACCCCATGGGTCTAGTAGATATTCCTTTGTAGTAGTTGTATCTGAAACAATATCCGCTGTTACTAAACTATCAACCACTGAACCATCCGTGTATGTAGTTCTTGTGTACTTGTCTTTTAGTGTGGTACTAGACACTGCCCTATGCCAACTATAGTAGTAAAGTGTAACTGCTTGATATTGTGTATTGCCATTTTCGTCAGTTCCAACTGGAACAGTATCTGAGTTAGTGCCATACAGTTCTGAAATTAATTCACTACTTGAAGTTGTTGTACGTTCGTTCTTATAAACAGTTGATGTACTTGCTACATTAGGTGTGACTACCGTATTAGTTAGTTCTTCCCTTGTAGCGGTTGTTACAGTATTAGTTGTTGTTGCACTTGATGATGTATTAATTACTTCGCTTGTAGTAGACCCATCAGTCCATAATGTCGTTCTAGTAGTTGTTACGGTAGTTGTGGTAGTAACAGGCGTAGTTGTTGTATCTGTGTAAATTGTATATGTTTTAGTAACGGTACTTCCGTTGGCATCTGTGCTTGTTCTGTCCTCTGTTGTACTTGATGTAGTAACTGTAGCAGTACCGTTTGATGTACTTGTGCTAGTGCTATCACTATCGCTTGTACTAACTACATTTACACTTACTGTAGTATTAATGATTTCCTCACGAGTTGCTGTTGTGGCATTATCACTTGTTGCCGACGAAGTACTTGTATTAATTACTTCATTTGTTTCAGTACCATCTGTCCATAATGTAGTTCTAGTAGTTGTTACAGTAGTAACTGTTGTTGTAGTAATTGTTGAAGTATCTGTGTAAACGCGGTAAGTGTTTAGTACAGTACTTCCACTATCATTTGTACTTGTACGTACTTCGTCTGTGTATGTTGTTGTAACTACAGCATCACTATTGCTTGACGTACTTGATGAACTATTGTTGTCGCTTGTACTAACAGCATTTGCTGTAGTTGTTGTGTTTTGTAAAACTTCACGTGTAACAATAGTTACTACGTTTTCCGTTTCTGAACTATCTGCAGAACTTGACTCGCTCGTAGTGGAACCATCTGTCCATAGTGTAGTAGTTGTAGTAGTTGTAGTTGTTACGGTAGTAACAGGTGTAGTTGTTGTGTCTGTGTAAACACGATACGTTTTAATCACAGTACTTCCATTAGCATCTGTACTTGTTCTGTCATCGTCTACATACGTAATAACAGTTTCTGGTGTGCCATTTGATGTACTTGTGCTAGTGCTATCACTGCTTGTTGTTCTCGCTACATTATGTGTCACTTCTGTATTAGTGAGTTTTTCACGTGTAGCAGTGATTACTACATCCGAACTGGTTGTTTTAATAGCAACTGGGTCACTAACAGTTGTTGTACTAGAGCCGTCGCTATAAGTTTTTTTCGTTGTCGTTGTTCGGTATGTCGTTGTCGTTGTTGTTGTCGTAGTTTTATCTGTGTAGATAACGAATGTTTTAACTACCGTACTGCCGTTAGCATCTGTACTTTTTCTATCTTCTGTTGTTTCTGTTGTTGTAGTTACATCATTAACAACATCGGTTTCTGTATCTACAAACGTTTCTGTTGTATTTGTTAATGTAACAGTACATTGCTCATTCCGTTCTTCAGTATCTGTTCTACTTAAAGTACCTTTAATGCCAGTATTTAAATCATTGATATACTTTTCTTTCCACACACCGCGACTGTAAACATCAACTGTGCATAAGTCGCTTGATGGCTTAGACTGTTGAATTAGTTTCCACTCGCCAATAATAGTATCTTTCCATGTAACAATGTCAGACGGAATAGTGGGCGTTACGTGCGGATTAGTCTCTTTGATTTTACCTTGATTCTTATAAAAACTAAAATTATTTGTTTTAGTTAACTCTGTTTCGTCTTGTTTCAAAATTTGATTTAACTTAATAAATTCAGTAGATTCGTCATCAAAGCCACCATGTGTAGCAACACGCCTCCATACTCTTTCTTTGTCGTCGTAATAACGATGCTTGAATCCAACAATATATAACCAAGCATCACTTATCGAATAGTTCTTTCCATTAATATCAATATTACCAGAAACATTTGTTAAGTCCGATGATGTAATTCCGTACTCTTGAATTTCTTGTACATTTTGAAATAATTCGTACATTTCTTTTAACTCATTGTGTGTGGTTTCGTTACTTACATTATTCCACTTATTAATAAATGCACTTGTTAATGCACTAGTGGACACACTACCGTTCACTGATGGCCCACTTGGTCCCGCAGTAATGGAAACACCGCCACCACCGCCACCTCCACAGGCAGTTAAGGTAATTGCAATTAATACTGTTGTAACTAGTTTCCCTAAGTTCATCATATCCGCACTCCCAAGTAATAATACAACTTAATTTTTTATTAAGTATGTGTGTATTATAACCTAAGTTTTGGGTAGATGCAACCTTTTTATTAAAAACGGTATTATTTACAATATATTACCTGCAATAACGTCTGTTTGATCTTGATTTACTTGTGCTAAATTGCTTTGATCCACTGCTATATCAACAATTGGGGATATTACTTGATTTAAAAATTTCCAATGTGTTATGGGCGTTGGGTGAATATCATTAGTAGTATATTTGTGAGTTACTGGTATTACTTCGTTATTGGATTTTTGGAATGTCAATAGGTCAATATCCATTAAAAAGTTATTTTCGATGCTGTAATTATTGTATATTTCTGCTAATTCCCATGAGTTATTATTGATAAGTTCCGATTGTAGCCAAGGAAAAGCACTAAAGTGATAACATTTGTATCCTTTTAGTTTTGCATGATTATCCACCATTTGTACATAATCCATAGATGTAGTAAAACGTTCTATTGGATTATAAAAGTTTCCATAAAAATTTTTATCAACAACTAGACAACCTTTATGTTGCCAACCGTTATCGTATAAACTCCAACGATCGTAACCCGTCCACATAACAACAACAGTGTCGCTTTTTTTTGCTGTTGAAATTATGCTTCTAGCAATAGATGCGTTGTCTGCTCCGCCTAATCCTAATTGTTTGTGCCAACTAACATTTTTTCCAAGATAGTCAGCCCATGTAGGCCAACAGTGTTTTGTAAAACTACAACCAGCAGTTAATAGTTTGTTCATTTATTCTTCCCAAGGAAAAACAATCCAACAAGGATCTTCTAATTTGTTGATATGTATAGAAGAATAGTCGATTTCAAAACAACTTCCATCATTGTTAGTAATACATGCAACACGTAGGTTATCGTGCCAATGACCATCTAATCCCCAGTCGTTTTTAATCCATTTTAAAGTTTCGCCAGTATCATTAATGTCGTCGACAATTAATATATTTTTACCTTTTGAAATTCTGGATGGAATACTAGTATTTCTTTCTGCTTGATATTCGTCAAACGTGTCGCGTAGTCTAACATCCAATGTTTCCATTGGGATACCTGTTTTATTACTTAATAAAACTGCAGGTGCTAAACCGCCACGTGTTAATCCTACAATTAAATCTGGTTTCCAATCTTCTTTAAACATTTCTAAAATAATGTCGTTAATTGAGTTTGCTACTTGTTCCCATGTGTAATATACTTTTTTCATAATTTATTTGTTGTTGTTATATTTGGTACTTCTAAAATAATGTATTTTGCTTTATAAGACAGTCCAACTTCGCTTAATTTGTGTTGTATATTGCCTTTTCGTTCTTTAAATACATTTGAATCAAAACTAGTATTAGTAACTTGAATGCATACTTGCCCTACATCTTTAATGTATTGTTTTACTTGTTTAACATTTTCGTTAGTAAACGATTCAAACTCACCAAGCATTAATGCTGTTGGGTTACTCCATTGATATATTGCATGTGGATTATACATATCTAACAATCTTAATGTTATCTGCTAAGTACCAAACACCGCCCTGTGATTCAGGTCTTTTAAACTCTTGGTATCCGTTCATTTCTATTTCCATCCATACTCGATCTTTCTCGGATAAATGCGGAGCATTGGGTTCGCTACAGCAATG
>Ga0208012_1000273_pt1 | contig 19749 bp, 10 predicted proteins | sample 15BtaG_FD_184090 | JGI IMG/M metagenome (GOLD analysis project Ga0208012, IMG submission 184090) | Marine viral communities from the Subarctic Pacific Ocean - 15B_ETSP_OMZ_AT15312_CsCl metaG (SPAdes) (version 2) | ecosystem: Environmental > Aquatic > Marine > Oceanic | place: Pacific Ocean... | reverse complement strand
AGCACCAGTTGGTCCAATATTACCAGTAGCACCAGTTGGTCCTTGAGGACCAACATTATCACTTGGTATTATTGAACTGCTTCCAATTACTGGCATTTAATGGTCACTCCTTTGGTGTTCATTATATATTTATATTAACTACTGGGGTTAGGGGTTGCACACACCACCACTAGGACATTCACCACCGAACGGACCACCGTTGCATTCTTTATTTGCACCAGGTTCCCAACACCCACCAAAGAACAAGCATCGGGTCTTATTCATTTGGTGTGCATAATACCCACTCCACCCTTGTTTTATACAATCACCTGCAGCAGGAACTCTCCAATCACCAAAGTTTTCGAGATACCAGTCGGTAAAATAATCTGGCAACTCCCACTCACCATTAAAACAGCAAACACCATCTTTTTCTACATCACTACAAGTTCCTTCTGTAATAGACGTACCATGCAATATTGCCGTGCATTGTTGTTCCGCACTCAACCAAGGATGAACCGGGTCAACATTTGACTCACATGATCGTCCAATTGTAGAAGATACAGCATCAGCACCTTCATCTTGCCACCAACAACATTCCGTCATTAATTCCGAAGTGTCAGTACCGGGAGGGCAAGGGTAACCATCTTCATTACAACAAGCCATGTTATCCAAATCAATTATACCCATGTTGGTACTTCCACTTCCCGTGGATAAACTTGTACCATCATGATCACAACAACATTCCCAACAATTTCCATCGACTAAAAGTATAGTTCCATAACTTTGTGAGATTTCGTCAATTGTTACATCTTCACCACCGCAAGATATTATATGACCAAGTTGGTTAATTACCGTTTTTAAATCTTCAGGTTCACATGTTGCAGCATGCTTTAGATCTGTTGCTAAATCTCGTATAAATATGAGATTATTAACATCTCCGCCGGTATTCAATCCTATTGTATAAATTGTATAACCATCTTGTTTTAATGCTTCCGCTTTTATTATTGTCGAATTTTTCTCGGCTTCATTAAACATCTGTCCGTTTGATATTATGACTATAATTTTCGTGTGAGGATCGTTGCTGTTATTTCTAAAATCCCAGTCTATGACAGTTAGGGGTGCCGTTAATCGATTTGAACCGACTGACATATTATAGATACCTTCTTTTACTGTCGCATAATTTCGAGTTAGTGATACGTTAACAGAAGTGTTAGTAAAATCGGTATCATTAAGTCCTATTTTTTCATATTGAGGATATAACTTATCAACAAAAGAAGATAATGCTGGATTTATATAATTAGAATATTTAAATATTTCTATGCTAGTATCCATTAATATCATTACATCTGGGCTGTCTCCAGTTTGACCCTTGCAATCTTCTGGTACATCGTAATACCCACAAAGAGTTGTTGTGTCATACCATCCATCCATGCTGCATATATTATCCTCATTGCAACCACTCCACCTTAATATATCATAGGTGTTTTCGCCTTCATTCCATTTAGTACATTGTGCGCGGGATATGCTCTCACATTTCCAATCACCCAGTTGCATGTGTTCATTTAGGCAATCAGCGCCAAAACATCTACCACAACAAGTACCATTACACCCTTCCAAGTCCGAATCATCCAGTACAGGAGAACATATTGGTAAGTTATCGTGACATTTGCAGGGGGTTTCACCAATAATATCATTGGAGCAAGCACATATATTATCAATCTTGTTCGTGCCGGGAATCCGGCAGTGCGGGCTATGATTAAGTTGCCAACCCGAGCAGTACGTGGTGCATGGTGGGTAAATTAGATCACCCGTGTCAGGCTGGGTCAGAGGTTCTCCATCATCATCTACACAATGCCCATCTACGTGTATTGCACCCTTAGTACCATCCCACTGGTCCTGGTTTGTTTCATTGGACCAAGTACAATTAAATGGTGCGTATGCTTCTGTGTTTCTGTTAGGACCAGCGCAACTAGAACCAACACCCCAGAAAATACCATTTGATCCATCGCCGGATGTTAAGTTAGAACATATCATTGGAGAAGTTTCATAACAAACTTCATCAAGACAACATGCACCAAATAAACCTTCAAGACAACAATTTGTATTCTCGCAGGTGGCTGGTTCTTCCCCGTGGAAACCAAAGAATATGCTGTTGGTCTCAAACGAGCATGCATGTTCGCTCATTTCATAACAATTTCCTTCAATACAACATGCACCTACCGTTTCACAGGGTTCTGGACATCCACCCATTATTTCCACGTAACCACACGATACATCTTCTACAAAAAATCCACCATAAACATTTCTACATTTATTCAACGAAGTTTCTGCACATATACCATTTACACAACATGCACCGTCAGAATAACAATTTGGTCCTTCGGGTCTTCCTAGACATGAAGTAATCTCAAAAACACCACCAACATTATTGCAATAATCCTGAGTTACATAATCTACACATCCTGGAAAATCATTCAATCCATCAACCGTACTATTCTTACAATAACAACACGATCCCAATTCGTTTGTACAAATGTCACCATATAGAGTATTATGTGTATTCATATCAAATGTGTAGATTACTTCATCAGCACCAGAAACACCCATATGAAAACCGGGTTGGATGGTTTTATTTCCGCCACTATCTCCGAGGTGAGTAAACGGGACAACTTCACCAGTAACACCAGAAGCAGATATGACATTGCTACTATTGGTTATACCTGCATAATTACCACTATCGGAGTCTTCTCGAATAGTAGACAATCTAACTTTAAGAGTATTGTTAACGTCATCCCAAAAAGTATTTGAAACACCTTGTGCCGATGTACCATCATAAATATAAAGTAGTTCTCCCGTGTTCCCCACTATACCATCTGCATGTGTGGCACCACGAAGAATAATACCCCCGGTAGAACCTTCTATGGTAATATCTCTACCACTTACGGTGAGTGTTCTAAATTCTGCTGTTCCACCTGAAAAACTTTTCAATAAGTTATTTCCTGGTGAAGTGTTTAATATAGAAAAGTTTTGATGATATTGCCCATCTGTAGTATAACCATCACCAGTACTACCTGTCGCGCCAGTTACACCAAACGTCACCCCGTCATCTCTGGTAAATATTATTGTACCACCACCAAAAGTACCCACACCTGGTCCAGTTATACCATAAACTCCATCGTTGTATGTTATTCCCAAACCTTGATCACCAGTACTACCAGTATTACCAGTTGGTCCAGTTGGTCCAGTTGGTCCAGTTGGTCCAGTAGTACCCCTAGGACCTTCTATAGTTCCCATTGAACTTGTATCTTGTATTCTACTAGAACCATGAATTGATGACATCATAATATCCTATGCTAGTTAATGTTTTTATCCGAGTCTCTTAATACTTTTGGTAATTTCCAGAATTTCTCATTTCCTTGACCACCGCTAGCATATTTTCCATCACAACGAATTAGTCGTATTGGTCTTACTTTATATGTATCTTCTGTTCTATTTTTCTTTCCTGCTTTAAATGTATTTTCTTTCCCATTTATATCAAATTTTATTGCCCATGCCATAGTTCCTGCATCGGCGGTAGAACCACCAGATACAATCACACCTTCACCAGTAGAACCAGAGTATCCTTTTGATTCATCAAATGCACCAGTAGATGACCAGTGCCATCCATCCAATGGAGTACAACCGCTGCTTAATAATTGGGCATTCAAATTCATATCATACGGAGACGATTGAATGCAGTGTGCTGCTAAAAATGCTAATTCATCTTGACTAGGAATATACCACGAAGAAACTTCTTGAGGGTTTTCTCCTGTAGCACCAGATATAGAAGTTAAATCATCATCAAGCAATCTTGTGGCTCTAAATGCTGATATATAATCGGCAGTTAATCCCAAAACATCATCACCGTACTTACTGGTATATAATGCATTATCACTTCCTATAATTCTAGTATTATTATACATTCCCCAATTTCTGTTCCATAGTCCATGAGCAGTCTGATTTGGTTTGGATGTAAGTTTTTGAATATATCCGTTACCATAAGCTCTTGCTTTCTTGCAAAAATTAAATGTATTACTTCCTAATACATTTAATGAATCATCTCCGATATTTTGATTATACCAATATCCTTCCTCCAATGAAAGGAAATTTGGTAAACATCCTTCTTCACCAGGATAATCATCACAATTATATGTTCCCTGTACATCTTTGCTGTTTATCGGAGATACAATTCCAGTGTCTGGATTGTATAATGGTCCCCATGAACTACCGTGGTTGCTCCAGTAAAATTCGTGAGTTGCTCCGGGATAATCTAAAATATTTACTAATTCTCTATCACCCGTTATTGCAATAGGAGAGGGAGAAACAATAATATAATATGCATCTTCCCTCGAATTATTGTCATCAAATTCAAAGTTTCTAAATTCTTTACATCCACTTTCAGAAGTGAATCCGTATCCATGATAGTCATACTTTGAAATATAATTATCACAACTTAAATCGGCTGTAGAACCTACCATAAGTTCATTCCATTCAGCGTCCATACCCTTTCCGAAGCTAGACGAACCATATAGATTTGATCCAAATGGACGATATAACCCAACAACTATTCCACCGGCAAACTCATCACCAGGTCTAAGGTCTAATCCTCTAACAGACGTTGAACATCCTTTCTTTGTGTCAGATTGACACTTGACATCATTACAATTTGTTCCAATACCCGCATATAAATTTCCATCAAGGATACAAGTATTTCCTGTAATTCCTGTCCCGCACGTTCCTCCTGCAAAGCAACAAGCACCTGTTCCACCAGAACATACCGAAGTTCCATCATTTAATGTACAAACACTACCTCTTCGTTGGAAAAAATATCCAAGTGCAAGACAAGCACTTTCTGATATTTCAGAACATTCTCCTCTACCATCACAGCAAGCACCAATGTCTTCAGATATATTTGAACAATTCATATCTCTACAATTCACATCAATTCCACCAAATGTCGTATCAATCTTTGAAAGATTTCCGAGACTTATACATTCATCCGATGATACATCATTTAAACAATCTATTTCATCTTTTGATTGATAATGAATACAACAAGCACCTTTATCAAAGCATATACTTCCTGTGCTTCCGCTCGTTGCACCACAAGTCGTTCCTGCACCATGAAAATGTCCAGAACAATTATGAGCAGCAGCATGAATACATTCACCGTCACCCAAACAACATGCACCTGTTGCACCAGTTAATCCAAAATTCATATATTGTAAAAAATCAAAATCTGTAGCGCCTTCAGGGTAGTATAATATCTCACCGGCTATCATTTCTTCGTTGTTACAAAAGAAAGGATTATTTCCACTCTCATTTGAAATTTCTTGCGTAGCACCCTTCCATTGTATTATATTTCCGTGCCATGCATATGCATCATCTGGGCAATACTCTATTCCACCTCGGACGTTGCTGTCACAAGGCAACCAGAAGAAATTAAATATATCTGTTCCACCACTAAAGCAAGGTTGTCTATCATATGGCCATATAGTATTTTGAAATTGAAAATTATTTTGAATACCGTATGTTGCACCTTTAACAATTAGAGTAAAAGATTTACCAATATCGACTTCATCAACTACATTTCCTGTATATCCAAAACTTGCATCTTTAATATTAATTGAGTCTATCGGACCAGAACTTCCAAGAAAGGGATCAAATCCATCCACTTGGGTCATATCTAATTCTATAAATCCAAATCCATTAGCATCTAACCCATCATTATTAAATTTGTATCCAGTAGCAGTATCAACAAAATCAGAACCGTGTACTAGGTATTTTGCATTTTCTTTATAGCTTTTGATTTTTACATTAACAGAAGAATTACTATATGTTGCTCCCGTCAGTCCTGTAACATCTCCACCAACGAGTTGGTTTTTAGAACCACCATCTACGTTTATATACCCAAAATTTCCTCTATCAAAATGTATATTGATGGTATTATCCGTCGCTGATTCAGTTACAGATAAAGAACCACCAGTTCCTTCTATACTTCTTATAGTAATTTCAGTAGAAGAATTTTGTGATGAAAAAACCGTCACACCTTCTATACCAGTTGCATAGGTGTTACCACCATATATTAATGTTTCTGTATTTCCAGTCGGTCCTATAATTGGAGCATATGTTGTATATTCACTCGTAGAACCATCCATCCATGTGAAGTCTGTTCGTAATTTTTTATCATCAGTCAAATATACATCGGTAATATAACCGCCGCTAAATCCTGTTGGTCCAGCAATTTTTGTACCTGTAGCACCAGTAGCACCAGTAGAACCAGTATTACCAGTAGGTCCAGTTATTTCTACTGCGCTTGTTCCTCTAAAATAACTACTTCCTATTACTGCCATAATATATTACTCATATGGAAGTCACATTATACGCTTCAGTTGTATGACCCATTCTAGTAGCCAGTACGCCCACATCTTTCGCAAGTTGTTGAACAACTTTTGCTAAGTCTGTCACGCGATACTCTCCATCTGCGGTGTCACAGGTTACTTTTTTATGCACCGTCAAATTCGTCATAGTTACATCTTCTGCAACATGAAAAACTTTCCCCTGATCGTTTGCACGAACATACATTACATCGACATTCGGATATAAATACGACTTACCAACAGAATCTATTACCTGCGAGGGTGGAGCCGGCAAAGTTCGTTTAGGTAACGCAAACGCCGTTGGGGTTATGTTTGTGATTGTATAAGCTATTGTTCCATCATACAAGTTCTTTTGGAGATCTGGAGAAACAGCTTTTCCATCGAATCCTGTTTTTGTACTTGTTACTGTCATTTGCATAGAAGCTCTGTCTATTCCCACACATTTACACTCAAATGTTGTCTTATTTCCATCTTTTTGCTTGAAGAATCGACCGACTGATCTCGATGGAGGAGCGGAATCTAATTTAAAAACATATCTCTTACCATGCGCCCCATCATTGAAATAAGTACTACAAGCTTCTGTATATAGTTTGCCATCATATTCTGGAGCGCTGGCGTGTAGTGCCAACCAAACATTCTCATCTGATATATTAAACCAACCGTATTTACCATCTGCTATTACATCATTTGTAAACTTCATAACGGTATTTATTGTTCCAGTTAATGGTTGATCATCAAAACTACCAGCAACAGAACCACCTATTTGATATCCAATATAATTAACAACATGGGCATTAAATATTCCATCTTCTGCAATCTGCAATACAGGTTTTGCAATTTCACCTGGCACATAAGGGGCAAGATTTTGTATTCCTCCCGCAGTCGCAGCACTTAAAAAGTAAACATCATTTCCGCCCGATGCTCCACCACTAACACCATCAGGCTGATTCTCTGCAATTACAAATCTGTCTGCTGGAAATTGAATTTGTCCAGATAAAATTACCGTCACGACTTCATTGGGTGAAGTTCCTTGAATACTTTCAATTATTCCTATCATTTCGGCATATTGTGCAACATTTGCCTGTGCTTTGGTGTAGCTGTTTTCACTTGGAGAATCATGAATTACATCATACCTGATGACATCACCAGCCGTTACTCCATCACCACCAATGACATCAGAAATACCACCAGAAAATCCAGTAAGTGGATGCGTCATAACGAGTCTTGCACCACTATTAGAAATATCAGAAATGTTTACATTTCCTAAAAGATTTGAACTATTACTACTGCAACTTGACATATATTATTCCTTACATATTTTCGTTTAGGTCTGAGTCTGCAACATAGTGAACGGAAACATTATCAAATACAACCGTACCTGAAGGCACCGTAATATACATTCCTTCATCATTAATATAATCTGCACCAATCATCGAACCTCCTGATGGAGATAATCTTGGCATATTGTTCCACCCATAAGTTCCAGAAGTATTTCTTAAATCTTTGTTTGCAGTTTTATTAAAACCATCACCCGTGTATCCCGATGATGGAGAGTATAATGTGATACTCGGTGTTTTCCGCATAGGAATATCAAACGTATGATATGTGTCCTTTTCTGGAGTAATGGTAAAATTCATAGAACTTATACTTGGTGTGTTATTGTCTAGCATAGTAATGCTATGTGTTCGTTCATCAAGGTCATATGTTCGTTGATAATATCTTTTACATTTATCGAGTTCTTCTGTTTCATCGATATCAGCATTTGTGGTCGCAACATCACCTCGCTCTAATTTCATTTTTGCAATGTCGTATGTTGTGTTAATTAATTCCGTTCTGAATCCGATACCAAGATAATCATCACCTGTTGGTGTTGTTGTGATATTAGGAATAGTAAATGTAGATTCGTATTTACTCCAAACCGTTCCCATTTGAATAGTTCCTGGATATGTTGTTGTCGTTGTTGCACCATCATATTGTGTAACTGCAATATCCATTGTTACACCAGAAGAACCTGCTCTTGCATAAAACGATAATGTTACTTCTTCGTCTCGAAGTGTTCTAACATCTTCAATTCTATTTTCGATATGAATATATTCCGCAGTAATTCCACCAGACATAGTATTCTGTAATGTTGCATAGTATGTCGGATTACCAAATACTTCAGTTTGATTTGCGGCAAATGTTTTTCGTTGAATAGAATGTGTTCCATATGATGCACCAGTCGTACCATCCATACGAACCCACCTATCTGCAAAGTATGTACTACCAGTCGAACCATATGCACTATCTACACCTATGCTTCGTTGCCAAATATCAAACCCACCATTTATGAGCAAATTATTATTAATTGCACTACCATAAGTAACACCATCTATAATTACAGAACGACCTGTGCTTCTTGTTGATGATCCACTTGGTGCAATGATACATTGATATGGATCTGTTCCCCATGCAACACCGAAGAAATTACCAGTATCGATATTTGAAATCACGCCGGTATCGGTGTTGTAATATAAAATACCAGCACCAGGAACAGGCGCTTCATTTATAAATCCAGAGTTTACAACTTCGATATAATATTCTCCATCTGCTGCAAATTCACTAGTTACACACAAACCAACAATAGCATTTGCATCATTATTGGTCTCATTCATTGCAGTCCAGCCGTTATAATCTGCACTGGTATCATTTAATACTATATCACCCCGCACAACACCCGATCCAGGATAAGAACCTACATGTAATATTTTTTTATTATTATCAATTCCACCAGTTCCACCTGTACCAGAACCTTGGAGATATTGACCTCGATAATTAAGAACCATTGCTTTATCGGCTGTAATGCCGATTAATACGGGTTTACTTACTTGACCCGAAATTGCTGGTTCTGTTGGTGTTATACCTCCGCTCGTTCCTGGACTTAAAAAGTAAACACAACCAGCACTTAAACCGTTACCCGATGCAGTAACATTCGTAAAATCACCTTCTACAACTCCATGTGTAGTAATTTCTAGATAAGTATTGTCTATAGTATATGGTGGAGCAGAACCTAAAACTCGGTTAGAAACAATACCAAAAACTTCGGCAAAATCTTTGCTGTCTGCTTTAGCAAGAAAATATTCAGTGTCACCAGCGAGTTCATTTACCCGAACCGATGAACCAAATGTAAATCCTCCAGATATACCAGTATATCCACCTTGGGGAAATACCCTATGCTTTGCTCCCTGTACGGTTGAATTATCCCAATTATATTTTAAATCACCATCAATAGTAACATCATTAAAAGTAATTCCTTTTGATACCACATCTGCAAGATTGACCTGCATGCTACCAGTACTACCCACCACAACATCAATACCATCTCCCGACCATCCAGTATAAATTTCAAGATTATTAAGCTTATTGACAGCGTAGGCATTGTAATGATTTACCCAATCCAAAAAGGTATTATTACTTATTAGATGTGGTATGCTACATGAATTATTGTCTACATTGCATTCGGACATGTTATTCTCTCTTTATTTATATGTTTTTTTATTAATTAAATTGTTCAATCAATAAATTGTTCATATATCTTACTGAATTATCATCTTCCCGTATTACACATACAGGATTCATATTTTCTCTTGTCTGGAAGTGCGTATTATTGGGGTCCCATCCTGAACGCGGTACTAATACGGACGCTGCTCCCTTAATACTAACTTTATATCTATCTGCTCCAAGAGACGATGAATTAGGAGTTCCAGAGTTTGAATTATCTGCTAAATCTGGATCCTGCCCATCGGCACTTCCAGATGCAACATAGTTTTCTTCTATTGTTAACCCTACCGTAGTAAATTGTTCTGATCCTGGCGGTGAGATATCGTCTATTTCTATTGCAGTATTCAGATACACCCAGTATTTTAATCCACTTATTTGTTCTGGTTGTGCGTTTTCATCATTCCACCAACCCTTACTTTCAACTAACCACCATCCTGGATTAAAAGTAAATGTGTATTTCCCACTGTTGTCCCGTTCGACACTGACAGATGGCAAACTGCCGCCTCCTTGATAAGGTGAATAAAACGGATGTAGTGGTGTCGCACCTCTCCATCCTGGACCAGAAACCTGATAGTTTGGATCATGCCCAGTTTCCAGACCACCAACACCAATTCCTGTATCAGGTGGAAGGTCAGCAGTGACATTGTCCCACAGACCACCTTCTCCTCCTGGAGAATTTGCATTCCACCCACTCCATTGATGTCCAGTACCAGAAGTAATCCAATTATGCATCATTGCAATTGTCAATGTCATTTGCATTTGCATATTTTCTTGCATTTCGTTGAGTTCAGATGCTTGTAGTGAAAATCCTGGCCGAAAAGCAACGAATTGATAATTCTTGGGTGGATCAATAGTAGTATCGAAGTCTAAATTTTGACCTTCTGTTCTGCTATAATATGGACTCGAACTTAAAGGAAGGGACGGATTACCACCCTTATATAATGGTTGTATATTAGACATGTATTATTCTCCTACGATGCAGTTATTCTGTTTGAACATGGATCTGATCCCAACAATACCTCAACACGAAATGTTCGGGAGTTCTCGGGATTCTGATCAAGATTTATATTGACTTCTTTGTGCATTACAAACTCTGATTTTGTGAGATTAATAGGTTCGCCCGCAAAACTTAATGGACGAGAAACAATAGAATTTATCGTCCACTTTTGATTATCAACGCTGTCGCTGTTTGTAAACACATTACCGATGTTTCGGTCTGGAAATGCAGTTTGAAGTGGTAAGGTAAGCGAACCCGTTGCTATTGAACCTTCATAAGCCACAATAAGGTTTTCACGAGTATTTTCAAATATTTGATTACTACCAACTTCATTAGTCATTTTTACCCCAGGTGATGGGATATCTGATGCAGTCAATGCTGCCATAGGATCGCCGTACTTCGAGCATTGGAATTCTGTTACTAAAGAAGTAGATACTTTTTGTCTTTCCGCAAGTCCGCTGTATATGCTTTCACCATTGTCAGTAACTAGAGTTCCAATACTATAATGATCAAATACTTTTTGACCAGTTACATCAGATATATCTTTAGAACTGACTTGAACTGCAATCAAAAGAGCTGTGTCGAAAAGATTACTCATATTTGCAGGAATACCTCCCGGAGGTGCTTGGTTTATTTTAATTATTTTGCTTAAGTCTTCATTAATACCAGGAAAATAGGAACTAAAAGTATCGGCGTCTACAGATACAGAAGTATATTCTGATCCGTACTCTTTTGGTACATCAAATCCTTCCCATGTATATCGTTTATTGGAGCTATCATACGTACAAATTATTGGAACTAAAGCTTCGCGGAAACAAGAACCCTTTAATGGAAGATATAATCCATCGTTTTTATACTTCTCTTCAAATTCAGGAGCTAATAGTCTTTCAGATATTGGTATATTTCTAAAATATGCATTTACAGATAAAATACATCCAGAATAATTTTCTGCATGATGTTGCGCAATCGCAGCATTTTTGTAGAGAGAAGATTCAGAAGATATGTTTCTATTATTAATAATGGTGGAGTATTTACTATTATAATTCCAATCCATAGTACACCCACATGCACCGCAGTCGGTTGGAAATGTTCCTGAATCGCACTGGCAATCTGAACCAGTAGAACCTGCAGAATTTTTATTAAAGATATATTTCATATCCATCGCTTCTGCTATCTCTACGCATTTATAACATTCCGTGCATATACACTTATAAAAATCTCCAGCAGCATATGTTGAACCCGCAATTGCATCAAATCCAGACGTACTACGGTAAAGACAACAGTTTCCTGTTGTTCCTGCATGTCCTACCCCGCAAATATTAGACATTTTTGATGATATAGAAGTTGAACCATTGAACTTTCGCTTTACATCGTCAAAACTAGGCAACGGTATGTATTTGTCCGACAAATCATTAAAAGCATCTGCTGCTGCTATAGCACAATACTGAAGACCATCTACAGTTGCGATTTCGCCACTTCTTTCAGTTGGAGGATTTTTAGTTAAGATAGAACCAAATTTATCGATTCTATTATTAACACCTGACTGACCAATAACCAGATATACCATATCTTTATACATGAATACAGCTGGACCCAAAGTCGACTCACCAGAAGAAAAATATTGACCGGGTGACATACCACTCGTCCAATATTTTGATGAATTTGTTACGGGTAATACGTTGTGCATATTTTCTGATAAAATTCTTTGAGCATATGACGAATTTGTAACGGAATCGTTCATGCTTGCTGGAGAATTTAGCACAGAAGTCGGATCTGGATCTGACCTTCCCAAGATAAATGATAGATGCTTCTTTTCTAAACCATATTTAAGCTGGTTTGCAAAGCTATCGCCTTTTTTGAATTTTTTAGCCATGTAATTGTCCTGTTAATTTTATGCCCAACATTCTCCAGTTCCTCCTGCCGCAGTACATCCAGTCATCCCAAGATTGGGGCTTTCAGCATCAGGATAAAGATGCACGAATTTCCCTATATGTATACCTCCAAATGTAACACCCGCAGTAATTCCATCGCTCCAATCCGGCCAATTATGTGTAGGAGTGTTATAATTCGCAGAAATACTTCCACTACCAACTATGCTCCATACATCACCAGATGTCCAACCACCAGTTGGTCCAGCATCAGTATATGCAGTTGGTCCATCATATCCAAAACCAGAACCACTACAACCCATACATGCAGTATATCCAGTAATATCAGTCAATCTATATGCAAAGTAGTTAGATAATTTTGTCGTCTCCCCAAAAGATATATAATGGTCTGCATCCTCGCTTGGTGGAACGTAATCACTTATTAACTTTTCAAAAAATCCTTTCAATCCAGCAGGGTGCAGCATAGAATTTAATTCTTCATAATATATTGGAAGTCCAGTACTGGGGTCTATATCTATACCCGCGTGAAGAATATATGAAAAATCTTGATACCAGTCACTATCCTGCAATTTAAATCCTGAATTTAAAGGACTTGCACCTAAAGTTTTTAATGTACTGCCTGATGCACTCTCCATCGTCCCAGAAGGCCACCCTTCAAATCTTCCTTGATTTAATCTAAATATACTTTCTTTGGGGTATGAAATTGTAATTGAACCACTTTTAAATAAAGTTTGGAAAAAGTACCTATATGCTTCTTCTGTGCTTTTTTTCTGGTATAGGTTCTCTCGAATGTTTTTCAAAAAAGATACAACATCCAATGAATAGTCTTCGTAATTAAATAAAGATGATATACCAGGAGCATATGAATATGCTATTCTCGGAAGAAAATCGACCGTTGTTGCATCAATGTCAATCAATTTACCTAAACCACTAATATGAAAATCAGTTTTATTTAATTCAAAACCACTTTTACTATATAACCAATTGAAATATTCTTGAACAAAATCAACAAAATTACTTTCAACATCATCCGAATCTGCTCGTTCCAATATCCAATAAGGAAAACAATGCCGAATATCTATATGAGACTTTGCGTCTGGAATTTCAATTGTTCCCAACGAATCCCCAAGTTCTAACATCCGATACGCGGTGTTCGGTTTGGATTGGTTTATAATCGAAGGCAACAACATCTATTATTCTTGACTGATATCTACAAGTGTCATGTTGATACGTGGGTCTGCAGCATACATATTTTCTATTATTTTAAATCCACCCAAACCAGTTGAAACTGGTTTAACATAAAAATTAATATTCTCAGAAAATAATGGAAGACTAATATCTACTACTCCTGAGTACGGGTGCCATTGACCGACCTCCTGTGAGGCCAGCCCCCAAGTTATTTTTAATTTTTGATATCCTTTTTTATCTACAGGACCATCTGTCTTCAGAACAACCATATCGTGATAATTCTCGGGTCTATCTGCGGAACTCAGTGAATTGTAATAATCTAAATGTAAAGCGAAATCATCAGACTCAAAAGACCCCTGTTCACAGGGCTGATGAAACCGTTGCTGTGCGATGCGTCCCGTACTCTTTACTGGGACCTTTTTTAGCAATTTTAAATTAATATCACTCGTGTTACTTCCAAGAGAAGCGGGATCTACAGAATTTATAGCAGAAGAAATATAAGAAGGATTTACATTATGAAGATTAAATCTATTTGGCAAATTCGATAAAACCTTGGCACGAATGAGACTTGCCAAAGTATTTTCATCATTGGTGGTCCTTCTTGAATCATATGGAATAGTGGCCTCGACTATAACACTAAACATATCTACATTCATAAATTCAGGAATAATAGTAACACATGTTTTACTTTGTAAAACCTCTATAGCATGTCCAACTGCACCAGGATCCTCATCCTCGGGCACATCTAACGATAGAAACAACCTTCCATATCTAGGAGGGGTCATTGTTTCTCCTCCCCATACATTAAATCTTGAATATTCTCCCGATTCCGAATCACCAGCAAATCCCGCCTCTGCAAGAACCCCTCTGCAATCTTCTAGTGTTACTGCTCTGTTTTGTGATGCAAACCATTTGGGTGCGAAAAATCTGATTGCTTCTATGTCTGGTTTATCTGTTCCACCACTTGAAAGTCCACCTTCGGCATCTACTGCATGAGCGCCGGGCGGTGGATTGCCGTTCGACGGCGAAAAATCTCGAAGAGTATAGTTTCCTACACCATTTGCAGCTGATCCACTACTTTTAAAATAGGAGACTTGAACTAATTGATTCGGGAAAATTTCTTGACCAACTTGACCATACGCAGAATCAAAACCACCACCAAATACTATAAAAAATCCAAGTTCAGATCTTTCTAACCAAAATACTTGACTCGTCTCGTTTAATCCTTGTTGTATATTACTTATTAACGTCCATGGTTTCCATTCACCATCAGCTACATCTTTAACTTCAACTCTAATAGTTGATATATCAATATCTAATCCATAGATAAATCCTTTTTTTGTATTTGAATCTACTATTAATGGTTCATTTCTAATTAAGGATTTTGCTTCTTTTATGTTAACTATATTTTCACCCTGATCGTCAAGGGCATGCTCTTCAGTAGTAAAAAAATTATAAAATTGTCCGTTGGGTGCATTGCCCGTGAATTTGGTATATATGGGTACGGGAGCCCTCGACCCACCCATTCGAATCTTTGCTCTACCAGTTGCAGAAGTTTTTCCAGGAACAACATATCCCAACGGTTTTACTAAAGATATTATCGATGATTCTTTTTGCGCGGTATCTAAGAACATTTCACTAGCAATCATGTTTGCATAATGTCCATAATACATTGTATTATATGCAAGAATATCCAACAATACCTGTGCGGCAGATCCTTGATAATCATAATCTTTTAGAACATCTTGTTTTTTCAAATGCTCTATGATGCTAGATTTAATTGAATCAAATTCTAAACTACCAAGTTGAAGATCTAAATTAGATTGAGACATTTTATCTTACCTTTATAAGTGAAATTTGTAAACTATCTTTTATGGGACTAGATTTATTCCCACTCAATACCAGAAAATTAACGGCAAAATTCAATGTGTTTGTATTGTTATCATGATCACTAAAATCCAACGATAGTATCTCTGCTCTGGGCTCGTGACGCATTACCGCAGACCTAATTGCATCTTGGAGTTTTGCTTTTTGAAGCTCATGCAAAGGTTCAAATAATAAATGATGTAGACCCACTCCAAAATCTGGATTAAATGGCTTCTCTCCGCTACGAGTCAAAATAATATTTGCAATAGACTGCCGAATAGAATTGACATCTTTCCGCATAGATATATCATTCACGAATTCATTTCGAGTAAAATCTATGTTAAAATCAGAGTATTGATATGATGACATTAAATGTACCTTTTATTATTTATATGTATACAATTTATCCGAATAACCAATTCAATATGCGTTCAAAAAGCGATAGTTCTTCTGACACTTCAGGTTTTATCGGGCTGCTGTCTCTTATTAGTTTAATCATCATATTATGCTGGGATCCTTCTATTATATGACTAATATCGGAAACCAACCAAGCACCACTATATTTTTTTGGTTTATCTGGCGCTTCTGGTGACTTGTTTACCAAGGTTATTAATTTTCCAGGTCGCAGAGACAAGTCACCTCGAAGTTTCATAATAGCTGTCTGTGAATTTATGAGCAGCATTTGAGCATTTCTCCATAAAGGAGTTTCTGGTTTGGTGTCCCAATAAGTAGAATATGTTCGAGAGTATTCAATATATTTTTTAAAGTTTTCACCTACGCAGGGACAATTACAACTGCTTGGGTGATTTTGGTCTTTCCATAAACACCCCATCCAAGATTCAGCCCCACCGTTCTCGGCAGTGTTACCAAGTGAAGACGACTTAATCAAATCACATTCTTTTATTGATTTGAAAGACTCTTCTATTTCTTCTTCCGTTGGTTCTGAATTTTCGTTAAATGGATTGAATTTTTGAGTACATTCTGGACATTCGCAAAGAGGGTTGTCATCTGGGCAATCTGAATTATCAACTGGACCATCTGGATTTGCACAAGGATATTCGCTGTCAAATGCACCAACAGAATGACCCAATCTCATTGTGGGCCAACTTCCGTTTGCAAACTTGGTTAAATTTACTAAAAAATCATGTTCTGACATAAGTTTCTCCTAGTTATATATAACCACTATATACAAACTATTCCATCTTCACTATTTATACAATTGCAATCACATCCTGCGATTACGCATTTAATATCACAATCTGTGTTTGCTCCTCTACTACCCGATACTTTGCCACTTTCGCGAAATTCTGGACTAATATCTATTAGTTGTCCGTTTCCTCCTTCTCCTGAATCGGAACGACTTTCAGTACCACAGCAATATTCCCCGCATCCACAATCCCACCACGCATAGTGTACGTCGTGAGCATATGCCTCGAAAACGCACTCGCAATAGGTGCGCAGCCCAGAAAAATTGAATGTGTCGTGAGGGGGGTACGCGTCTACGTAAGTAAATGTACAACAACCCTCGAGATCATCGCATGAATCCGTGCCCCAGCAATTACCTGCATCGTTATCCCACAGGCAATTACAGGGTGGGTGGTCTTGCTCACAGCAACAAACCGAATTCGGTATGCAATTCGATGCACAGCTTGGGGCGGAGTCCGGCCCATTACTATACGAGAATATCCAATAACAAAATGCATTATTACCGCAATCATTGCAGGAATCATTCAGATTGCAGCTGTTGGAGTTTGCAAACCAACAGTTTTCCCAATCGCCACCAAAATCTGGATCGCTGCATTCCCGCCCCACCTCCAATTCACAAGTATGATCGGGGTAACAACATTGTCTATTGTAATTTTGGGAGCAATGCACCCTGTTGCCATTACCCATCTCCGCTTCGCATTTCATATTATTCCACCATTCTTGTCCATACGCGAGACAGTTCCACTGATATGTTTTAAAACATTCCCCTTCGTAATTATCACAGCATGATCCTACTGGTCCACACCCCTGTGACCCACCAATATCTTCACACGTAGTATCCGCAATCCAGACAGATCCATCGCCAACCCCCAAACACCCAAACTCGGTGAGGTCCTGACACCCAAGGTCGTTAGTTCCAGTGCAACATGCACCAAACTGCACCTCGCAAAGTTGCTGCCAATCTTCAGTTTCGCCACACGATAAAACTCCTTTGTGCCACTTTGAACAATTACCCTTATTGCGACAACCTGCACAATTCAACACTTCACAAGTCATATCACCATCGATGCAGTTCTCTCTATAGCAGCAAGCATATTCAGTTTCAATTTCGACACATGTCGGAGGATCTCCGTCACACTTCTCGCACTCGTCACAGGGTGGATTACAACAGGAATCCTGTGGTTTACAAGTACCATCGCAACACTCTTTCCATGTTCCATCGCAAGCGGCAAAGTCGTCTGATTCGCAGTTGTCAGTTTTACTGCAATTGCAACACCTTTCGTCAACACATGTTCCTGTAAAATTGCCATCTTCCCAATCCTCGGTCGCACAACAATATGGTTTATTATTTGGACACTCATCACCCGCACCGTTCCAGCCATCCGTTCGGTTGCTGCACGAACATTCTGGTTCTGGGCCACAGACTCGCCCCATCAATGAGTCCTTGCCGCAACAAAACAAGCACTGTCTTCCATCTGGGTCGTCGCCTGCATTCGCGCAATCACTGTCATCCACACATGAAATTTGACATGCCGCACAAAGTTCATCTTGTTCGCACGTTTTGTTCCAACTCCAAGCCTCTGTGTCATAACAGCAATCATCTGTATTATCGGGCGGATTACATCCAGGTGGTCCTTCTGGATTAGGATAATCAAAACATTCTGTTACACCATCATTTTCCCTGCAACAATGACCTGCACATTCAACGTATCCCTCATCATCGATGTTGCAACTAGTTCCGCAACCATGAAAGTTATTCTCTGAAGATCCAGAGTAATCTGTATCGAGACATTGGACTTGTGTGAGTGGTTCACATGCACGACCATCATGATCCGAGGGTCTTGCAAAACAACACGCACCTGTACCACCCTGTCCATCAGGATTACATGTTCCATCATCACATGTAACACCCAGACCCAAAAATTCTCCATCTAACGTAGTTATACAATAGTCTTCGGTAGTCATATGACACTCGGGATCACAAAGTACGCAGCATGCTCCTTTATTTTCATCCTTGCAAAAGTCACAACAATACTCAAGAGTATCATAAAAGAACTCACCACTATATTCTTCACAAAAACCTGCAGTGCAAAATGGCATATCTGTACCGCAACAATTCGTGTCGGCGAAGATGGTACATTCATCCTCACCATGGCCCGGATCAAAATTACAGCAAACTCCCTTGTCAGGATCGCAAAGAAAACCGTTCCAAGTTACGCCGTCCGGGGTGCCAGGATCCCCACACACATGATCTTCATGTGATGTACCCCCAACAGCAATACATCCAGCCAACGACTTCTGTTGACATTCATACTCACCTTCGGTTTCCACGCAGCACGCGTGCTTTTCACAAATGCCGGCACTGGAGCAAGTTTCACCCTCTAACCAATCACTATCACAAAGAAATTCTATTGTATATGAACATTCTCCTTCATCATTACAGCATGCACCAAATACGCAAAAACTGTCATCTTCAGAGACACAATTCTTATTGTGTGAAGGTTCAACAAAACCACCAACACACTGGTATGGGTCTGTAGACGAGAAACAATCTCCAGTTTCTGCATCGCAACAAATACCCAATGATTCACAAGGCACTTTGTCACTGTCTTTGCCCATACAATTTTCGCCACAATAACAACTGTCACATCCAAACCAAGAATTT
>Ga0208012_1000271_pt1 | contig 19790 bp, 36 predicted proteins | sample 15BtaG_FD_184090 | JGI IMG/M metagenome (GOLD analysis project Ga0208012, IMG submission 184090) | Marine viral communities from the Subarctic Pacific Ocean - 15B_ETSP_OMZ_AT15312_CsCl metaG (SPAdes) (version 2) | ecosystem: Environmental > Aquatic > Marine > Oceanic | place: Pacific Ocean... | reverse complement strand
ACCGATGTTTTTTCCGCTCTGGAAACTGCATAAGAACAGGCAATGATTTTTTCTGATGGATTGTACCCGAAAGCGTAAGATATGGCCCTTTCTAATCCTTCGGTTTTCATATGACGTGGCGGAGCAAAGACCATGAGATTTAAAATATCTTTCTTGATAACCTTTTGATAATAATCTGAAATTAACTTGTGGTGCCAGTTCTCATACTTGTATTGCTTGAAAGTATATTTCAAATATTCAAATAGAAACCGCTTTGCTTTTGCCCTAGCAACACCGCCTTTTAAAATTTCAGCTTGTTCCATCAATCAACCGTCTTTCAAACTCCAACAATTCGCTATCGGTTAGTTCTGACAATTTCTTATCAACACTAAGAGTATTATTCTGAATATTGACGGTTTGCGTGCTACCCTCTTTTTTATCTTCCAAACCTATTGCAATACGGTATGTTTTCAGGTTTAAATCAATAGTTTCGTTTGAAATTTTCAGCAGTTTTTGAATTGAAAATAAACGCTCCGCCTCAGACCTATCAACGTTCCCGCCTGATTCGTTGATTTCATCAATGAGGGAATTTATACCCTTTCTTGTTAACGACCTGATCGTATCCAGTATTTCTGTCGAATCTTCTACTACTTTACCGTATTTTTCCAGCTGATTTTGCACTAAAACGACGCCACCCTTTTTTTTAATATCGTTTTTCCTGCTTTTGTCCTTTATTTCGTCTTTGTATCTTCCATAAATCCACCCTTCAAGCTTCGCCCACCGTTCAATAGTACTTTCATTGACCTTCATCTTTTTATAAAAATCTTTCTTTTTCAATACACCTAATTCATACCCTAGTCGGCATTTTTCCTTTTGCTTTTCAGTATATGCCATTTCATATTTTCCCGATTGGACTAAACTGCCTCTTCTTCCGTTCTACTAAAGAATCTACAACGGCGTCCAGTTTTCTTGATGATTGAATTTGAAAATTATCCTCTTCCTGAATTATCTCCCAAGCATTAACAAAGAACTTTTTGAAAAACTCAGTGAACTCTTTATTGTCCGTAAGTTCAAAATTTTCCAACCTGGCATTCCTGTTCAGGTTGGCACTAGTCCTAATAACAATATTGAAATCATCGTTTTGAATAACAACAAACTTTGCATGTATACGTGTAGTCCTAATACAATCATTCCCGAATCTTTTAATCAAGTATTCATACGGTTTGCCTTTAAATTGTTTAAACCCCCTATCAACCATAAATTTAATAGAATTAATACGCCTATTCTGTAAAAACTCAAACGCCTTGTTTAAACCTTCCTGACTTGCGGTCCATGTTGATATGTAAAGATCTGCCTTACCTGTTCCCCGTAAAACATAATCAATGACTTCGCTTAAAGAAAATTGACCTGAATTGAAAAAAAAGACGTTCATTCCCTTTCTTATTTTTCCAACTGCCTTAGATACTGTCGAGGCAGACGCCGAACCTAAATTAGTATACTCACTTACTCCAATATTAAATGAAGTATCGCAGTTAAAAGCGTCCGGTTCAATATCTACTTTCGTTTTCGCTGCCATATCAAAACCTATTCTTCGCCGTTGTCTTTATCAAATACGACAATATAAACGCAAAACAAAATGCACCAAGCAGAAAAAAACACAGAGTCCATTTTATAACCTTTTTTCGTGCGGTTTTTCTTGCAATCGTTTTTTTAAATGCAACCCTATCAAATTCCTGTTCTATTTCCTCTAGTGTATTCATGCACATATACCCTTTCCTTATGCGCTTTCAGCGTTTAATTTTGCCCTTGCTTTTGTCTGTATTGCGATTATACCACGCATTGTTTTGGGCCTATTAAAATATGGAACATAATCTGAATTTACAACAACCGTTTCAATTTTACCACCTGATTTGAGAAATGCCTTTTTTGCTTCCTCTATTTCTATTCTATGCAGCCGCTTTTTTTCTTTCGAATCATTCCTTGCCCGTCTTGAGCAATGCACATTGTCATATGCTTCAAAATCTGTTTTTCTTTTTGACATTAATTTTACCATTAATCCAACCCTTGCATAAAACTACTAATGATAAAAATAGCCCCGCAATAAAGTACTAAATATAAAAAACCGCTTGCCATAAACCCCCCTCAAGATTTTAGATTATTTCTACAATCATATTGCAGTTTAATTTCTAAACGCTTCGTAACTTCTTTATGATAATTGTTTGCAAGCGTTCCAGCTCCAACCATGCAACCCAATATAATTATCATAGTAAACCAACCTACAAGAAACTTTTCAGCATGATCCATTTAAAATTCCTTTCCGTGCTTTCTTTCCCGATTCTTGTTGAATGCAATTTTTGCCAGTAACGCCCCTGCAACGTCATAATCAAACCCTTGAGCATAGTCCATAATTCTAATTATAACGTCGGCTAATTCTGCCTCAACTCCAGTGAATTCAGGTATCTTATCGTCTGGCTTATTCCCTGTTCGTAGTGCCTCAAGTGCTTCTGACAATTCTGAATGCATTAATGCAATCGCTTCGCCTTCATTGCGCTCAATATCCCACCAACCTTTATCCTTTGCGGTTTCGTAAATATCATCCGCTATCTCTTCAAACGATCGGTTAAAATCAGCGACCGTAAAATCATTTATCACTGTAACTCCTTAAATAGTTTACTTGACTGAATACCATTATTATTCTGATATTTTCCGCTATAGTGAGTTATATCGCCAAACGTTTTAAAATAGTAAATCTGGCATATTTCAATCCACGGGTAAATGATAACAGGCTGAACAACTGATATTTCCAAGGTCCAAAAGCACCCCGTACTATGTCCGAGGCCGAATCCAACATCGCCAAACCCCGCCGATATTTCAACTGAAACCCCTAGTCTAGCAATTGATGATCTACCTGAAATGCACGGGACGTATTGGTCTGTACTGGTCCTTTCAACTGTCCTCCCTAAGTAAAGTTTACCAGGGTTCAGTTGAAACCCTCTTTCAGGAATTACAACAGTCTCAGTTTTATTATCTTCCTTACAATCTAGCAGTTTTTTTTCATAAACTTTCAGTTCGTTAAACAATCGCAAATTGTAACTATTTGGATTTAAGGAATCCTTATTAAATGGGATAATCTGAATATTATGTCCCATTTCCTCGTAAATAGCTGCCCCTGTTAACATCATACCACAACCGTATTTTTAAGAGACAATGATTTACCTTTCTTTTCAATTTGCATTTGATCATAACAACCCAAACTGCACAACTCATGCGCTGTGGTCCTATCCCAAATCATCCTACCATTTTCACCCAGCGGCTTACGAATAAAGTAAACACCTTTGTATGACCGTTTTATGATTCGCTGATCGCCGTTATGATCAGTTATATTATATATGTCTGATTTCATATTTCATAGTTTTTCATAGTTTTGTTAACTGCCAGGCCACACCCACGTAAACCCGGCAATCAAACACAGAGTACAGTTTTTCCCATCTCAAGAAAAAAACATTGTGGCGACACCCTACCTAATGCCAATTATTAAAATTATCGCCACTCCTTATATATAGGCATATCTTCCGAAGAGTACAAGCACAATCTTCATTTATTTTGATTCATACGCATTATTTGCTTGCAATTAGTTAAAACATGCGTATAATTAGAATTATCAACAAGGCAAAACTAAAGGAGCGAAATGAAAATAATTGAAGATTTTTCTTGGAGTAAAAACAGAACTGTCTACTGGATGGTAGGCGAAACTAAAAAAAAAGGTGAGTATGAACAAACCAAAATACGACAGGGTTATGAAACCGGCAAACGTAACTCTCCCGTCAGGGATAATAACTAAGGCAAGACAGGTCGGCAACGGCAACCTGTCACGAGGTCTGCGTATTTGCGTAGACTTCGCAATTAACTTTTTTAATGAAGAAACTAAGGAGTTAGAAAAATGAAACTAGTAATAAATAAAATCAGCGTTGATAACTTTAAAGGGTTGACGTGTTCATTTGGTTTTTCCGACCGGAAAACGAAAATATACGGTGATAACGCCACCGGAAAAACAACTTTATATGATGCATTCCTATGGCTGCTGTTTGATAAAGACAGCAAGGGAAACGCCAAGTTTGAGCCGAAAAACATCAGTAAAAGCGACGCAATGGCAAGCGTTGCAATCAATATTACTGTTGACGGTATTTCTTACGAAATAGCCAAAACTCTTAAAGAGAAATGGACTAAGAAGAGAGGGCAATCTCAAAAGGAATTTACAGGAAATGAAATCACATTTTCAGTAGATGGCGTACCAAAGAAGAAGTCAGAGTTTAAAACTTTCATCTCTGAAATGATAGAAGAAGAAAGTTTTAAACTTACCACCAACCCCTTTTACTTCTCAGAACTTCACTGGACAAAACGTCGTGAGTTATTAATGTCAATCGTTGGCGAAGTATCCGATCTCGACGTATGCGACACCGACGACTTGAAAAAGTTTGTCAGTGAATTACAAGGCAGATCTTTAGTAGATCACAAGAAAGTTATCGCCGCACGTAAGGCGAAAATAAACAAAGAATTGATTGTCATTCCTGAAAGGATTGACGAATTGCTGAAAACGCTTTGCGAGGTAGAACACAACCCCGTTAAACTCGCCGATCTACAAGCGGAAAAAGTAAAGATTTTAAACTTACTTTCTTCGCCTGATTCAAGAAAAATTGACATTGAAAATCAAATTTTAGAATTGAAACGCTTAGATTATGAAACTGATTTTGAATACTCAAAACTTGCAACAGAGTATCATAATAAAAAGAACAATAAGAATCGCCGTGATATGGAGTTAAATCAGACTATTGGGAAAGCAGTTCTCGAATTGAATGCGATTGAGGTCTCTATAAATGAGACCAGGGCGAGTTTCATATCATTGCGAGATAGACCTATCGTGATTGATGATTGTTGCAGTGAATGCCGCCAACTATTACCCGACGAAATCAAAAGTCGGTACTATGAAGAACGTGGCCTTAAAAAATCTGATCAATTAATAGCGATCAGTGAAGAAGGAAAGGCACTTGTGAAGCAAGAAAAGAAATTACAAGCGGAATTGGATCAGGCTCGTGAAGAATTAAAGGGTTTGCAATCGATAGTTATCGAAAAGCCGAAACAAGGCCCGAATCATTTCGATCAGATCAATCAATTAACAGCGCAACTTTCAAGCGTTGAAAAAACTGCACCAACAAATCAACAAGAACGACTTGAGGTTGTTAATAACCTGATCAACTTGGAATTATCAAACAAGGGCAAGATTGAACAATTCCATAAATCTCAAGCGAGAATTGAAGAACTGAAAGCAGAGCGTAAGAATCTTTCAGACGAATTTGAAGAACTCGAAAGACAGTTGTTTTTGATTGAGCAAATCAATTTCAACAAATCGCAGTATGTAGAAGAAAAAATCAAGAAATCTTTTGCACTTGCAGAGTTCAAAATGTATAATCTTCTTATTAACGGCGGACAGGAAGAAGTCTGCGAGATAATGTTTGAAGGTGTCCCATTCAGCACCAACCTGAACAATGCTGCTAGAATTAACGTGGGCCTCGATATAATCAATACAATTTCAAAGAAAATGGATATTTCTACTCCGGTATTCATTGATAATGCAGAGAGTGTTACGGAGTTAATCAAAACTGAATCTCAAATGATTTGCCTGTATGTTTCAGCAGATCACAAACAACTAACTATAGCGGAATAACATGGAAAACCAAGAATTAGAATTATCAACAAGTACGGAAGTTGGATTATTAAACGCCGCTTCATTCAATCAGATGTGGCGAGTTGCTCAGGTTTTCGCCAAGTCTGACTTAGTGCCAGCGCACTTCAAAGGCAAAGTCGAAAACTGTATGATTGCTTTTAACATGGCAAGCCGCATGAACATTGACCCGTTCATGCTCATGCAAAATATGTATGTCATACATGGGAAACCAGGCATTGAGGCAAAACTGTCAATCGCCTTGGCGAATGCAAGCGGAGTATTTTCTACTCCGATTAATTTCAAAATAACAGGAACAGGAACCACACGAGGTTGCACCGCTTTTGCTACTACGAAAGGCGGCGAACTATGCGAAATGTATATCGACATGGAAGTCGTGAAGAAAGAAGGGTGGGATAAAAAACCAGGTAGTAAGTGGCAGACAATCCCTGATTTGATGTTGAAATATAGGTCTGCAAGTTGGCTGATCAAAACTCATTGCCCCGAAGTTCTTTTTGGTATGTCGATGTCTGATGAATTAGAGGACATTAAAATCGACAAAATGAAAGATATTACTCCGTTTGAAGAACTCGTGCCTCAAGAATTAATACCAGAACCCGCACCCGCTGAGAAAAAACTAAACAAGAAAAAAACCGTTGAGATTAAAGTGAAAGCAGATCCACAGCAACCAGGATTTTAAATGTCTGAATTACAAATAATATTTGTTGCCTCGTTTGCGGTCGGGGCTTTTGTAAATGCGCTTCTAGTACTACTCGCTATAATGATAATGTGGGTTGATAATGGATGAAATAGAGGTTGTAATCTGTACAATCTGGTTATTAGTAGTTTTTTTTAGCGTTAGATTGATAATACTTTTAATAAACTGAGGTTTTATGGGGAATAAATTTGAAGTTTGGGCCTGGACATACCGAAAAAGTATGGAACACGAAGGCGGCAATTTTCATTATAATCAAGTTTATTGTGGTGGGTCATTCCTGATAATGTTAGGGACCGCTTTTTACCAAAAAGTAAAAGGTATTGGTTGCGTAAAAATGGAATGGAGGTAGATTGATAATAAAAACCCTCGCTACTGGAAGCACAGGCAATTGTTACGGAATAAGCGACGGGTTTACCCATATCCTGATCGAATGTGGTATCCCTATCGCTAAAATAAAGAAATTGCTTAACTACCAGTTGCATAAAGTAAAGGCATGTTTGGTTTCCCATTGTCACGGGGACCACGCCAAGGCCGCCTTGGATCTCTTAAAACTTGGAGTGCCAGTAGTCTGTAATTCACAGACTGCAAAGACTTTGGATTTAAAAGGGGATTGCTTGCACGTACTTGACAGCAACAAGCCAATGCAGATTGGTTCTTTAATCTGTACTCCGTTTGCTTTGAATCACGATGTTGATTGTTTCGGTTATCTGATCGAGTCTAATCAGATTAAGGATAAATTACTGTTTATCACTGACACCGACATGATACCGCATACGTTTAAAAAGGTTACACATTATTTAGTCGAGTGTAACTATTCTGAAGAACAGTTGGCAAAGTCTAATATTAACGCACGGCAAAAGGACAGGATTTTAAACGGGCACATGTCCATTGAAACATTGGAGGGATATTTTAACAATGACGTTGTAGATATGTCTCATGCTAGGGAAATACACTTGATTCATACGTCTGATAGGCATGGTGATGATTTCCAGGAAAGAATTTTTGAATTGACTGGTATTCCTACAACGCAACATTAATGGGATTAATATGACCAAAAACAGACCATCAAAGAAAAAAATAGTCAAAGCACAGGAAAACTTTATTAGGAGGATTTGGGCTATAGATCAGTTTGACGATATTTTGTTTTTTGAAAAAATATGCTGGGGCTGTGAACGTGACAATACCAGACTTGATAGGGCACATATTAATTCAAGGCAAAACGGCGGGTCAAACCATCCTAAAAACTTTTTTATACTCTGCAAGCGTTGCCATAGAGAGCAACCAGATGGTGTTTCTAAGGAATCTCAAATAGATTGGCTAATAAATCGTGAACTTTATACCGAACGATTATTCAGATTGAGTATAGACACTTTCAACTTGTTAGCTGAAGAAATACGATACCGTGGTGATTTTGATATAATTAGCGGCAAGTATTTAGAGTCAATTGGTGGCAGTGAAGGTGTCACCCGTATTATGAAAAATATAGCACATAACAGTAGTGGGCTAACTAATTATGAAAGCAACTTTAAACATGGACTACGTGATCACTTTAAATCTTGGTATAATGCTCATAGACACCAAATAGACAATACGAACTTCCTATAGAACACTGTTCTATAACTATTAACCTTGCCACCCCAGGAAAACCATTTTATAATAAAACACTGGCTAACTATCAGGTCGCTCCTGATGGTGAAAAGTTGTTATTCTATCCCTGATAACCTGCCAGTAAAATCAATTTGGGATAAACTTTATAGAGAGTATCTACCATGAAAGAAAAAGGTTTCGTTAAATCATTCCGTTCAATTATTGTAAACAAGTTCATCAAGAAAGAAGGCCCGCCTCAAGAGTTCCACCTATCAAACGAAGATCCCCGCCTACAATTACTTTACCATCAAATTTTACATAGAGCTGATTACAAAACTGGAATTACTGAATATAAATCATTTGGTAAGTGGTCCAATATCATCGCCACATATGACCGAAAACATAAACAATGGGACTATACAAGTAGATCAGTAATCCGAGATTGGATTGAAATATTGGTCAAAAATGGACTACTTGAACGTGTCGGAAATTGTTTAAAAGTTGTTAATTATAAGGCCGAAAAACAAGTTTTAACTCCGAACGAACTCAGTACAAACAGTCAGTACACTTACGAACAGCCACAAGTTATTGATAATATTGACGATATTAACGGAGAACTGCAGCTACTCAGTACAGTAGAAAACATTGATTTCGAAGGTACTCAGTACACCCCATATATACATAAGAATAACATAAGAAATAAAGCAAATGATTGTGTTACGCACGCGCATGAAGAACCAAAAAATCCAATAGAAGAAAAACAAACCAATATTCAAAAATTAATCTCAGAAGTTAAAACCGATTACAATTCAACCTTTAAAGACTACAAACTGGATATTGACCCAAGTGATTATCATTTTGACGAAACTGTCGGAGCATTCGCATTAATGAATGAGTTTACCGCTGAAGATTTCAAAGCGGTACACAGGACCGTAAAATCACAAACATGGAGAGAACCAACTTCCTTCAATTACATCACGTTATACACCTTCAATAATTTTAAGAAGGCTTTAGTATCCAGTAAAGCCGTCAAACCGCCCTCACAATCCAAAAACTCAAAGAATACATACCAAAGCATAGGTGACAAGGCAAAAGCCGAAACGGCGGCTTGGTTAGCCAAACAAGATGGTGGTCAGAATTTGACCACTAATGATAAAATAGTCCCCTTCCCTGGAATGCAGTTCGGTTAAAAAATAATTCAACTATTTTCAAACGTGTGCATTATTAGCTTGAAATTAGTTTAAACTTGTGTATAATCATAATTATACACAGCAACAAAATAACTAATTTTTCGGAAGGGGAAAGATGGAAACTTCAAATAATTACTCACTAGAACAAGGGTTTGCAACCACAACGTTAAACGATGTTGTTATCCAGGCATGTTTAATGGAGCGTAAGGAGTGTGAAAACTTGGAACGCCGCCACAAAATGGTAACTGAAGGTAAGAACCTCTATAAAAAAGAGATTGACCCGTATGATTGCGGAGAAAACGACGGCATTTGTGGCGAAATAAACAGAGCTGCATTTGATAAATACGGAGAGAAAAAATGCATGGAGTTTTTCTTTAAGCAGATTAAAAAAATGGGAATAAGAGTATGAACAGATTAAAAGAATACTCAAAGACGAAACGGATAAACGTTTCGTTACCAGTTGAAACCGTTGAAAAAGCGAAAATAATTGGTAACGGCAATTTAAGCGCAGGCTTAAGAATTGCCGTTAAGAACGTGCAAACTAAACCAAAGGAGTGATATGAACGCCGACCGATGCCTTAAAAAAATCAAAAAAGACGCCGAATTCTGGCACCAGGTCGGCGCTAACGTTAAGATAAACCCTAACGATCCACAAATACTAGTGGAATATCACCACGTCAGCTACTTGATAACCTACGTAGGAAAGGTTGCGAAAGTAGAACATTTTTAAGGGGGATAAAATGAAAAACGAAACAACAAAAGGCCCCGTTTATGTTCCTATTGAGATATCTGCGGAATTGTGGGTTGTTTTGGATAGTGAGGCTAAGAAGAGGAGCGTTAGTATTGAAGAACTTTTGGTGCTGGTTGTTAAGAAGGGGTTGAGATAATAAGGTACTTTATTATTTAGAGTACCAGCCTGTCACCCTTAAATTTAAGAGTATATTGTATATGGCCTTAAATTAAGGGTGGTTTCAAACCACCCTTAATTATATATTGACAAGGCATTATTTACTATGCAACTTTTACACGCTAACTTATTATTTAATAACTTGGAGTTAAAATGCAACTAGTAGAAGTGAAAGACAAAGAAATATATTGTGATAGTCATCTTGTAGCTAGGAAATTTGGGTATAAGCATGCAAACGTAGTAAATGTGATTGTAAAACTTGAAGGTGATTTGTCAAAATTAAGGGTCGGTACTAACTACCCTAAAACGGTTAGTGAAGAAAGAGTTTACAGAGGTTTAAAATATACTTCTTATCTTATGAATAGGGAATTTTTCTCTTTACTCGTTATGCGCTTCAGAGGACTAAAGGCCCTTGAATGGCAAGTTAAGTTTAACGATGCCTTTTATCAAATGGAGCGGATGATTTTAAAAGCCGACTTCAATACACAAGATCAAAAATGGATCAGTCAAAGGGAGCAAGGAAAAATTGCAAGACGTGAAGAAACGGACGTAATAAAAGTTTTTGTGGAATATGCGACTGCACAAGGTAGTAAGTCAGCAAAGTTTTATTATAAGCACATAACCAACGCTACCTATAAAGCATTGGGATTAATGGTGCAACGTAAACCAAAATTGCGCGATGCAATGGACCTTTACGAAATGGCGAGTTTGATCTTGGCTGAAAAGCAAGCCCAAGATTCTATCAAGAAATACATGGATCTGGGAAGGGACTACAAAGACATTTACGAAAGTGTAAAAGATGATCTTGTCAATTTTGGGACTGGCTTAAAACCAGGGTAAAATAATTTAATTAACTCTTGCACAAAATGAAATTAGAAGATTAGAATGCGAAGATTAACAGCGCATTCAATCTTACTCAGGAGCGGAACAGTGACATCAGACAACAAAATAACAGAAATCGTAAACCTGTTACTCGAAACATATAACAGAAAGGATTTCTCACAAAATCTATACGATGCCTGGAAAATTGCGGTACGTGATATTTCACCGAAAATGCTGGACTACGGAGTAGAAAGGATTCTGCAAGAAAGAGATTCTAACTTTTTCCCGAACCCAGCAGAATTTAGAAAATATTGTACTACCAGGGAAGGCATGAGCGTGAAGGATGAGGCCGCTATTGAATGGGCCTTTTTCCTGAAAGTCTTAAATGACTTTCATTTCTCCCATATTCAAGTTTGGCGGAACAAAGTAACCGCTGAAACTGTCCGGTTGATGTTTGGTGATTGCTTCCAAGCGGGTCTATCTTTGCCAGACGAAACATCCGAAAACGCCGTAAAAAACAGCGCATACGCTTTCAGAAAAAAAGAATTTGTTGATATGTATTGCAGTATCAGAACTTTGATTCTTAAAAATCCTGATCAATATAGCAGCGTAATCGAACCTCGAACAAGGTTTAAAATAAGCTACTCAAAATGGGTTTACTTGACGTTGCCTAATCAACCGGAATTTACATATGAGGAAAAAACACAAATTAAAAATGTTTACCTAGCAGAACAATTAAATCTTACTTCCAATTTCAAAAAACTATTTCTTGCAGGTTTGAATATGAAGCGAATTGAAGCGCCGAAAAAAACTGAGGTAAAAAAGGAAAAATGGGTTGGTAACTTTATGCAAAGTGCGGGGTTAAGATGAACGGGCAAAACGGGCAAGAATTTGTAAATACAGTAGAAGATAGAATGCAGGCAAAAGGGTATTTATTCCCAACTGAAAGTTTAGTGTTAGCTCATATCAAAAACTTAACGCCTGATGAACTTAGTCAGATTGTCAACGGCACTGATAAAGAATATGAAATAAATCCAAATCACAGAATAAGGCATGAACAAGCGGATCAGGAAGAAGAAGAAGAAGAAGCAGGAATGTATTGAAGAACAAGTTCATTCGTTAGAAATAATATTTTGGAAGGATTACTTTTCTGGAAAAATGGAAGAGTATTTAAAATCATTGAACCCAGGTTGGGATATTGAAAAATGAAATTAAAGCCATGCCCTTTTTGCGGTGTAGTGCCTGAATTAGAAAATTTACCTGATAAAATATATGATATAGAATGCCGTGAAATGTCTTGTGGCGTAGAAGTATCATTAAAAAAATACGCCTCCAGTAAAATAGAGGCAGTAAAATTTTGGAATAAGCGGAGTAAGTAAGATGAAAAAACTACAATTTGCTGGCGATTTAAGCATATTAGTGCTCAATAAACTCAAATCGCTTAAGCGATTAAAGAGCGAAAACGAATTTTCGGTTGCCCTCATGCGAGCAACAGCAAGAAACGCTGCCGTTATCGCTATGACTAAAAATAACGGGTCTGTAGATATGCACTTGTTAAAAGCGTCGTTGGTTGCAGAATTTGAACTTGCGATAAGTTATGAGATAACTACTATTCAAACACTACTTAAAAACGGATGAAAAGCCAAGAACACTACGAACAGTGCAACCTGTTCCTAATGATTGACCAAGCAGTAAAAGCAAAGTTGCACCCAGGGTTTGATACTATCTATGCAATACCGAACGCCGGGAAAAGATCCCCACGACAAGGTGCTTGGATGAAAGCTGAAGGTTTACGTGCCGGGGTTTTAGATATTAACATTGATTACCCTTCCAGGGTTAAAGGCGAGTATAGAAACGGAATGCGGTTAGAAATGAAAGTTGGGAAGAACAAACTAACAAAGTTGCAACTCGAATGGAAAGAACGATTTGAAAATGCTGGGTATTATGTTGCGGTTGCATATTCAGCCAAAGAAGGTTTTAATTTAATCCTGAATTATTTAAAAGGGGAATTATGACGGAAGAACAGCGGAAAAGGAAAAACGAACAGCAGCGGGAAAGGTACGCTAATAATAAAGAAAGAGAATCAAAAAGACAGATCGAATACAGGAAGCGAACTAAAGAGAAAACCTCAGAGTATGGTAAAGCATACCGTGAGAAAAACAAAGAAATACTGAAAGTAAAACAGAAAGCATACAGAGAAAAGCATAAAGAAAAGTTAGCGGCACTGGCGAAAGAGTTCTACAAAAAAAATAAGGACCGGCTGAATAAAAACAACAAAGAAAACCACAGAAAACGAATGCTAAAACGTGGACCTTTAGCACCCGTAAAACTTGGGACCTATAACTATTACAAAATCACTGAGGAAATAGAGGTCCGACGGAATAAGAAAAGCAAAGGATTTGAAATGCAACACCCTGGGCAAAAATGGTTAAGAATCACGATTAACTATATTTATGAGCAGAACTGGCAGATTCTGGTTGATATGCCGAAAGTCCGTTTATCAAGTTCAAATCGAGGCTGTAGGGCGGGGACAAAAAAGAAAGTTAACACAAGTAAAATGGGTCTGGAATACCCTAGCGAATTGAAGTCAGCTTGTGTTACCGGGGAAGGTTTTAAATTTAAAGACATACGAACAAATCAAATAGTTGTTATTCCTGACCTAAACTGCGATCTCACACATTTGGAGCCGGTAAGATGAATAAAAGCCATAAGTATTATCGTTTTGGAAAATTGATAATTAGAGTGAGTCACGCCGCAGAATTCGAATTTCAAGATATAAAGACGGGAAAGTGGCTAACTACAGACGAAAAAGAACTTAATGCACTTGATTTGCTGAAGGAGATTAAAAAACATGAGCAAAATTAAGGATCAAGAAAGAGTGGAAATATTTTTTGACGGTTCATACGCCGTAAAAAATCATACAGGTATGTGGACAGTCAAACTTTGCACTCAGGCTGGTAAATTTGAGGGGTCGATCGAAAGTACTACGTTAGAACGTGCATGGTATCTAGCGTCAATTATCGCCCCTCACTCACACATGTTAATGCAGGAGAAGAAGAAGAGAAAAACGAAATTGAAAGTCGTTAAGTGATCAATCAAATAAATGTTTGAAAATATATGGGATTAGTGCCGACAATGCAATCGAAGCGATCGGCACTGCAACCATTATTTGAATCCGAAAGCGTTCAATCTTTTCAACAAGTCTCTTAACATTAAATAGTTCGTCTTTCAAAGTTTTGTAATCAGATTGTTGAACCATCAAAGAATTTATTTTTTCCAAAATTTCAACCCTGGCATGCATGTCAATATCAGAATTTTTTTCAATTTTACGAAAACACTCTTTTTGCGCGGAATTCAGGTCTTTAATCCATTGAATTAATAACTCGTGTGTATCATCTGACATCATCTTATCCTATGCTGGCCTATTAATTCTTTAGCGTTCTTTTTGCCTGTTGCTTCTGCGTATCGCATAAGCGATTCTTTAGTATGTTGCGTTGATGATGTTGAAACTATTATATCCAGAAGTTGCCGTTGCACCCGGTCAAATCGAGACAGAAAGCCAGCGAATCTGGGAAACCTCCAGACTATTATCAATTTAGCTATTACATTACACGTAACGCCAGCAATAAGCCCAATGACAAAGCTATTTATATTCAACCCCGTAAATGCACTTATTAAAAATTCAACTAATTCCATACCTTTCCCCTCTTATCACGTTTTCTAGTCTAGTAAAATCACTTCCCCACCTTTTTTTCGACCAGGTAAAAACTTGCATATCGCTATATTTACCTACATTTGCAGGTTTGTTATACAACCACGCATCAGCCATATCTTGTTCTTTTTTTAAAAACAGTTCTACAGCGTTAATCAATAACTTACTCATTACCAAACCGTAATTTCGTTGAATACATTGCACCAAACCTCGTTGCCTTTTTCAATTTCTTTTTCAATCTTAGCGTGTAGTAATTTGTAAGTTGATGTTGAATTGAGAACTTTATAGCATTGTGAATTGTCGGCCTGATCTTTTGCCATATTGACAATTGAGCCGATCAAAAAACATCCTTGCGTATCGGAAAAAAAATTCCCGATATGGATATAGATCTGCTTAAATCCACCCGGTACTTCTTGCAATTCAGGGATACCACGTAAACCAAATTTTTCAAAATACCTGTTAGTCATCGGCGTATCTTTTGTAAACTTGATTTCGTAACTACCCGCCGGAATCCTAGTAATTCCTGGTATCTTTTCAGGTTGCGACCTCGGTTCCAAAGTATAACCAAATAGTTGAGCATCAATAAACATGGCACCAACTGTTGAGTTATAATTTTGGATTAGCCGTTGGATTACTATATTCATGCACTTTCCAAAGTTTCGATTCTTGCAGTTAAAGATTCTATGATTTCTTGTTGTTTTTGAATTGCTCCGTACATTACAGCGTATAATTGATCAGCGTTTAAATCTAAGCAATCATCAATTTGATTTGCGTATTCAGGCACTTCTCTTGTTTTAGTAACTCCTTCCTCTTGATATTCCTCTATAGTCGTTCCTGTCTGTTCGCCTTTGAAAACTCCAGTATTGACTGCCTTTGGGAAAACTGCCTGTACATCTTGAGCAACCCACCCTAGCTTCGAGCGGTCTTTTACTTTTTCGTCTGAATATGCTGTTTCTTTCCACGTATAACGTTTCAATGGAACAGATTTGATAATCTCAATACAGCGATCTAAATCAGCAAGTACAATATTTTCTTTTAGTCTTTCATCAGATGAAATTGTCCATGTATTTGTGGATGGTTTTCCTGCGCTGTCCGCTGATAATGTTAATTGATAACCCGGAGCTGTGCCGATTCCTACATACCCCGAATTACGTTTAAAAGTGATTACAGTACCAATTAACCCCCCTGTATCATTATAACGAGCCACTGTTAAATCAGTTCCAGAATTGCCACCAGGTTGTCCATCGGTAGTTGTAAGAATGGCCCATTGTTTTTCTAATCCTCCGTTTTGAAAATTAATTTGCCGGTCGGATAATGTACCAGCGGTACCTGTTAGTGAAATATCGCCGCCTATGTCTAATTCTGAAGAAGGCGAGTCAGTGCCGATTCCTATGTTACCAGAGGAGTCGATTCGCATTCTTTCACTTTCCATCGTAAAAAAAGCTAGTGATAAAAGATGTCCTGTTACATTCTCCTGCAATGCCCTGATAGCACATTTTATAGGTTCACTTGGAGCGGTAGCATCAGCCGACCAGAATTCCAACGCTCCTAAAGGGTCGTCTACTACATGCGACGAATCATCCTGTTTAGAAGAAATCCTAATGACTGCGCCGTCAGTATCTTTACTTACCTCTAAATTTGTATTAGGAGAATCAGTTGAGAGTCCAACATTACCACCATCTAAAACAGTAAGAACTTCAGTTGAACCATCATACAAATTTAATATATCTTCCCCGCCAACATTTCTTACATCTAAAACCGCACCGGGGCTTTCAGTCCCTAACCCCATATATTGCAAATGCGATATTGTAACCGCTGGTGAAAGCGTCCCCGCTGAATTTGCAGTATAAAACCCCATTCGCCCTTGATCATCGCCACCACCGTCACTTTGCCCGCTAATTAATGCACGGGTATGACTAGTTGAGTCAGTCTCTCGACTTGCAAAAAGTAACTCAGCGGCACTTGTACCGCTTGAGGTACGTGTGTTTTCTAATCTTAATATTGGAGTCGAACCAGGAGAAGTGGTATTATGGTTCGCCATGAACTCTATGTAATCAGACGGCGAATCGGTCCCAATCCCCCAATTTCCATCACTACTAACCGCAAGTTGTTTATTTACATCGGCGGCGGTTAATACGCTACCTGTTGTTTTGTTAAGATTAGTATTAGCCATAATTTTATTAAATTAAAGGGTTGTAAGCCTGATCAAGTTTCCCGGCGATTGGATCATCTAAAATAAATGATAATCCAGAGTAAATAGATTTGTCTATGCCTTCAGTGGATTGTAGTCGCAGAAAACCGTCGTAATTATTCCACGACCTATTAGTTTTTGTTGAAAATGGATTATTATTATTTATTATTTTTACTTTTATAGTTGATACGACGGCTTCGTTAAAATTCCAAGCTAAAGCAAGCGTTTTCCTATCTTCCCACCACTCGGTTATTTTACTAACTTGTTCACTAGATACATTCGTAAGGGGTAGCGAATAATTAAATTTATAACCTTCAATCCTATAGGTATTTAGTTCACCACCCAACGTGTAATTTTGTTTTATGTTCTCGGTCTGCTGTTCCTTATAAGTATATTCAGGGAATATTTGCAGGAACGCAGCAGACGTTGTATCAAGCGGTAATAAATGCCATGATTTATAGCTCATTAATACCACCCGCCGTTGTTGATTGCTTCCAGTTTTAACTGTCCACTGTATTTATTATAATACGGTCTTGTTACCTGTCCAAACGGTTTTTCTTTATTTGTTATTCTTACTGTATGTATAGTCGTGCTGTCTGAAGTATCAAACATAAACATTAAATTATACTGATTGAACCACCACCTGTTAATAATTTTTGCTTCGACCTCGCCTACATGAGAAAAATCTAAAGTAAACGCTTCCCTTGTCCCATAACTGAAATCAATATAGCGGCCCGTTAAAGTCTCTTCAGATTTTAAATTCAAAGGTCTATCTACGGAAGCATTAAAATTGGGACAGAGTTCTACAGTATCGACCGTAGCGAATATGTCATCCAGTATAATAGCAACGCTACCAGGGTCAACACCTCCAGATTGAACCTGGTAAAATACCGTCTGAATTATTGCGTCAGACGTAACGTTGACAGTATCAATTTGATATAATTCCAAGTTGTCACTTGACCGAATCTCTGAATAACTTGAAATATCTGCCAGCGTGTCACTTGTCCCGATATATCCACGTAGATATTTTTCTTGTGTCCCGCTGGATTGATTTCCCCAAAACTTCAGGTTTAATCTGTGAGTCGTTACATCAGGAGACCACCTTGCAAACATGTCGTTATCGTCTGCATGGTCATATGTAAAAATAACATCCCCGGCTGAACTTGTAACATTAAGAATTAACCCGACGTTGCTTGAGTGCGTAGCGGTTGACAGACTACTTGCTGTCCCTGGATCAGATAACACTTGAGGCAGTGTAAAAGGCAGTTTTGCGCCAGCGGTCCAGAATGAGCCGACATTACTTGAAAACGGTTCAAAAGACATATAACCACCGTACTCACCCAACAAACAACCTAATTCCATTGCCATAATTACACCTCGATTAATTCCTGTGCTGTAAACCTAACCAGGCCTTTTTTATAATCATGATTTAATTGTGTAATTTGGTAAACACTTTCTGAACCAATTATTGCAGGATGTTCAACTCTTACAACGTCTGCAAGTTCTAGCTTAAAGAATCTTGCCGGTAAAGTAACTTGCACAAACTCTTCGTTAGATGTCCCAATTTTTACAACTTTATTCATGTAGATACTGGCAACGTCTGAAGTCATAATGTATTTTGACTTAAACTCTCTCCTTTGAGTTAATCCGATATTACTAGCACTAGTACAAAATCCATTGTTATTTTTGTCAGCGTAAAGAACCTGTTTGTATTTTTCTTGCTGGAAATCATAATCATAAGCAATCTGATATTCACTACCCTTTGGAGCGGCGAATCTGGAAAACCCAAGCGGATTGTCAAGAATTTTTATGTCCTGAATATCGCTTGTAGTTATTGTGGCATTAATCGCAACGTCAGCGCAATTTTGATAAGTACGAAAATTAATAACCCCGCTATCAGCGGCCCACATGTAAGTTTGTGTCTGAATGCCTATTTCATCGGCTAATTCGAAAACAGGAGTTCTTTTATCGAAATAGCATGAAAAGGAATAGCCTAAGTTATTTACTAGTAGTTGAGATTCGCTCGATTGCTCTATATTAAACCCAATTGTATTTTCTGAAAAAATATGACTTTGAATTGCTAAAGGGTTGTCGGATAATATTGAAGAACTGCAATTCTGATGCACTGTATAAATACTATAGTTTTTGTATGATTCGCTTTTGAGATGCATTGAAAACATAAGCGTTGAATCATAAGATAATGCTCCTGTTACGCTTGCGTTTCTTAAATTCAATTGTAGCGGATAATTCCCTTGTGACTTACTAAGATAACCGCCCCACAACGTATCAGAATCAACTATCATATGAGTATTAACAGAGACGACCCCAAAGAAATTCGTGAAACTTGTTTGCCCAAAGCGATATTCCGAAGCACTGGTAACACTCGCACCAGTAATAGCACCAACATAGTAAATGCTTCCGATTCTATCAATCTCAGTAAAAGCCGGTTGTACTTCACTGTTCAGATACATCATATTTATATTTGACGGTTTTTCTTGTGAGTACGTGATATTTCCGTCAAGTACGCCTTCCGACATAACGCCTATAAATCCATCAGAATTAACAGTATATCCTGTCTCCGCAAGTTTCAAACTTACCGCACTCCGTCCTTTATAGCTCCATGTCCTAATGTCATCGGTTGCAAAATCTCCGACCTCAAAATCACCGCTCCCTGTTATTGTTTGCCCTAAATAATCCCACTCGTAATGCTGGAAAAGTGCAACAGATTTATTGGTAATATCAAAACCGTTACCTAAATCACTCTGGAAATAGACGGAAGTTGCCGCCGTCGGCCCATTCCCTGAATTAATATTTGTAGGCGGTATTAGAGTTCGAATATCACAATCAACGGCAACATGATAATATGGTCTAAGGTTCTTTCCGTAGTAATACGGCTTTCCTATATCAGCGTTTAAAACTTCAGGATGTAACTCAGTATATGAATCAGATAGTGTAGGGGGAAACC
>Ga0208012_1000269_pt1 | contig 19877 bp, 34 predicted proteins | sample 15BtaG_FD_184090 | JGI IMG/M metagenome (GOLD analysis project Ga0208012, IMG submission 184090) | Marine viral communities from the Subarctic Pacific Ocean - 15B_ETSP_OMZ_AT15312_CsCl metaG (SPAdes) (version 2) | ecosystem: Environmental > Aquatic > Marine > Oceanic | place: Pacific Ocean... | reverse complement strand
TTCATAACAGCGACCTTGTCGCCGTCTTGCAGAGTTTGAGAAGTTACTGCGTCGGCCATCTAAAAGTCTCCTTATGGGTACGGGAGCTTTCGCTCTGCCCATAGCAGAAGATGTGGTCACCCACCCAAACGAGTGGGTGACCCTATCTTGTTAATTACGATTGATCTGTAAACGCAGGTGCGTCTGCACCTTGTGTGTAACCCCAAATAATCCAATTCGTTGAATCTTTTGCTACGATATTAATCTCCATGAGACCAAAATCAGTAAGGGTTAAAATTGAGTTGGAGCTACCATTTGCGTACACGGACACACTGTCCGCATCAGAATCTATATGGACAACTCCACCGATGAAGTAGTTAGCATCAGCACCAGTATCAATAATCAGATTCTCTGCTTCTTCTGCCGCTCCACCGTAAACAAACGTAAAAGACACACCCTCAGCAGGGCTGGGAAGTGTCAGTGTACGGTTACTGCCAATGGCTGGAACTACAACAACCCTACCACCATGAGTGGCAGCAGTTATCGAAGTATCAGCATCGGATAAGGTTACAGGTGCAACCTGCATCCCTGAACCGTCATAAGTAAAAGATGTTGTAACTGCTCCAGTCGATGAGCTTTTCGATACTACCTCAAACCCATTTTCTGATCGGACTGGTCCTGAAAAAGTTGTGTTAGCCATTTAAGTTCTCCTGTCGTGGCCAGTGTCTATCGGTTTGCCGATAGTCAGGGAATAAAAGAAGACTGGGGGCAGAAGCGACGTATCGCTCCCACCCCCAACCTAAACTACGCTCCGGGTGAACCCCAGACCCCTAGTGGGTCGGAGACTCCAAAGCTATAACGCTCGCGAGCCTTGTAGCGAACATTTCCGGTGTCAAAGTCACCGTCCATGCTTGTCTCAAGTGCAACACGATTAAAGTGCTTCATTCCGTTAGGAACATCCGTCATCAAGAACCATGCGTCCGTATCGGTTAGATAATGGTTCACAACAGTTCCGCCGGGGACAACACCCATTGAACGCACAGCGTTAATGTCGTTGTCAGCAGTTCCGGGGCGAAGCTCAGACTGCATCACCCGTGTTGCAACGAATTGCAAATCAGGTGGAATTACAAGCTTCTGAGGCCGTGCGGCGATCATTAGACCACGCTCGTCCGTCCACTTGCCAATCTGAATTACAGCGGCCTCAAGAGATGTCTCGTTGAGGTCAACAGCAGTAGCCGGACGGTTTGAGTTCTTACCACCCGAAACGAGTGGGTGACCGTCACCACCGGTTACGCCGTCACCAGACGCCGTGAAAAGGTTTACACCATCGCCGCTCTGGTAAGCGTTGGTAAATCCGTTGTTCAATGGAACAACAGCTTTAACCTGCTTGGTGTGAGCCATGGCACGAGCCAAGGCTTTAGTGTAACGAGCCGACAGGGAGTCATAAAGATTATCCTCCATAGCTTCTTCTGTAATAGCGAAGCCCATGGCGATAGTCTCATGGTTGTAGCGAGCCGTGAAGCTCTCCTGTGCGGCATCGTAAGAAATTGCAGACCCTTCGTCTTTAACGGGGGCCGCATCAAAGCCCGAAAGCTTTACCTCTTCCTCAAAAGAGCGACTGGAACTTTCAGTCTCATAGATTTCGGTATGTTCGTCATCGTAACGTCCATACTCCATTCCAAAGAGAGCATTCAATCCCGGCAAAAGCTCCTTGAGGAGTTGTGCGCGTGAAATAGCCATTTGTCAGTCTCCTATTATACGCCGGTGGCGTTTAAGTATGAATGATTTGAGGCTGACCCACTCGACGCGGCATTGAATTTCACAATAACGTCAGGATAGGCATCACTCGCGGTCGTTCCAACTGGCGCAAGGCTCATCGGGCCATCAACGAAGTCGATGATCCGGAGAGGAAGCGTGTTTGTGGTAGCTGGTGTTGAAGCATCCAAGGCATTCTTGGATTTTCCAATCGAAGTGCTACCAGCAGTCTGAACAACAGACGCGTTAAGTCCACGGTCCGTGGTGTTCAGAGCCTCGTCACCTTGCATTTGAAATACTACAAATGGGTCGTCAATAACATAAGCCATCGCATCAGTAGCAGTTGTGGACGCAGGCCACTGCGTGTTAAACGTCTTCTGATTCGTTGTGCTTGGTGTGTAGGAACAACCCACAAAAATACCTACTGCCGTTAGCGCGGTGGTGCCTGTATCTTTTTCGATCTCACCATCTGCCGCTAACTTCACAAAATCACCGTTAAAGATGGCGGTTCCGTACCCACTACCGATTGGTAGGTGTCTGACCTTGGCGGACCAAGAACCAGATGCACTAAGAGTACCGATTGGCCGCGCACCGTATGGTGAAGCTGAAGTAGCCATAATCAGTTCCTATTTGCTAAGTTATGTGCAGTGGTCAACGGCTTCCGCCGCCAAACGCTACACGAGTTTTTCTGTCTGGAGCGAGAACCGGCATCCTTGGATCGTTTTCTCGCATATAGTTGTTATCAACTGCCGCCATTTGAGACTCAGCATGACTTCTGTAATAAGCCCGCCTCTTCTCCACTAGTTCTTGTGGTGCCTTGCACAGCAACAGTCCACCAACTTCAATACCGCCTTTCTGAGCCCATTCCGACTTATGATCACTCATAATTTGTAACTCTGGGTGGTCTTCGGCCTTCACTGGCTCCCAGCCTTCACGAAAGCGTTTTGACACGTTCATGTTGTCTGCGGTGCCAACCATAGAAGTTCTTATCCAGCGAAATACCCACCCATCCTGCGGTTCAGGATCAGGTAAAATTGATGCGGGTTCCCAAGCCTTAGCTCTTTCTTCGCTTTCGCGATTATCCAAGTTTCTTGGCTCCCGTGGAGCGCGTTCATCAGCCATTATATCGTTGTCTCCTTGATAAGCTGTGTTGCATACTGTTGGGGTGTTAGGCCCAATCTTTTCGCGAGTGCAACTTGTGTCTGAGTCAATGTGACTTTGCGTGGGGCCGCGCCAGTATTTCTAGTGGCCGGTGCTACCACGGGGCTCGCTCTACGGCGAGGTGCAGAATCGACAACTACTTGCTCGTGAGAGCCTGACTCGTCGTTTCCGAAGTAATTAGGAAATACTTCCTTCATACGTTTGTCTATTAATTGATAATATTCTGGAGTGTTTGGGTCAACACCATCTTGACCTACTAACTTCTCATGCACTCCATATGCAAAACTTGTCATTTCTGTATCATTACCAAACCAAGGGTTGTTCTGTGACCATTCTACGGCCTGTGGATCCGCCTCTGGCTGTGCTTGTGGCTCTCTGCTTCGTTGCCTTTCTTGTTCGCGTTGCTGATTTAAAACTTCTTTTTTCCACTCATCAACAACCCTTTGGGACACTGTACCAGACGAAGCTTCTCGTAGTTGGGCATTAGTAAGAGCTTTTTGTGCCGCCGCAATTTGCTCAGAATCCCCTGACTCGTGTGCCGCCTTGAATGCCGCTTCTGCCATCTGCAATGCGGTAGTAGCGCCATACTTGCTGTGTTCATTTAGTGCCTTTTGTGAATCCTGCACTAATTTGAGTAGCCGTTGGTTTTCTGTCTGAAGCGTCTGTGTATAGTTTACCGCTTCGTCCGCCAGCCTCTTGTTTCTTTCTTTTGCCCGACGCTCTTCATGGTATTCCCACTTGAGTTTTTTAATTCTCTTCTGGGCTCTTTTTCCATACTGGGCAATTTCCTCATCTGTTGCTACGTCGTCATCTTCTTTGTCTGACGCCTTAGCCGGAGGCCGCTGATCTTCTTCTGGACGATCATCAAGAACTTCAATATCTAATTCTTCCTTCTCTACACTTTCCTGTACGGGTGGCTCTATAGTCGTTTTTACACCCAAAAACTTGTCTTCGCTACTCATCCTTCCAGTTTCCTCGCTCATGTTAAGCCCTTTCTACGCCTCTGGGATCTGCTACGACCGCCTCTACAGTGTCATCGTTAATAATTCGGAATTCTCTCCCATGTATTTTGATTCGTGTACCGCTAAACGCTCTAAACAGCACCCAATCACCTACTTCGCAGTAAGGACCAGTAGGAAACCGTGAAAAATTAGCGTAAGCGTCTGGACCCATAGACATTACATATCCAACAATCGTGGCTATGTTTTCTTCGTGCTGGGTCTGCACGGATTTGATGATACCGCCTTCCGTTTTTTCTTCAATTTCAGGAAGTGCGATCAGTAATTTGTAGCCTTTTGGCTCAGGCAACTGCGATGCAAAGTTTTTGTCATCATCTGCATCTTTGAACGTGATGTCCTCAACGTCAATAACTTCATTTTCTTTTTCTTGTGCGAGCGTAGTCATACAGACCTCTCGTTAAATTGTCCAACATGCGCCATACGGCGATAAAAGGTACTTCTACAATCTTTATAGATCTCTTAATTTATCTTCTAAATCAATTATTTCGCGTTCTGCCCAAGCCAAGCCTTCGATGATGCCGGTGACCTTACGATACTCTTCCATGTCTTTCGCGGATCCCACGGCCAGATGATCAGCCAATTCGTTCATCTGATCCCTCAGCTTTTTTTTGAGCAACGATAAAACGTCATCACTCACTCGTATCTTCCTTTGCTAAGTCTGTTATCAGTTTCATACCTTCGGCTTCTTCTTTTGCCTCTCGCATCTTTTGGTCTGAATCTGCCTTAAGTGCAACTTTCTGTGCTTCTAGTTGCAACTCAGCCGCATCCATCTGCTGTTCTGCATCTAGTTTTTCTTCAAGCAACGCGAGCTTTTGTTGGTCGAGCATTTGCTTCGCTTGATCCGCTTGAGCCTTGCGCTGTACCTCTGATTGGCGGATCTGCAACTCTTGTTGCTTCATTTGAATAATTGGATCTTGCTGTTGCTGTGCTTGTTGTTGCGCCGCCGCCTGCTGTTGCTTCTTGCCCATTAACTGGTCTGCCGCATCGGCCACCAGCTTGCTCAATCTCTTTTCTATGTCCTCTGGTAGCGGTTGACCCATCGGTGGTAGCTCTGTTCCAAGTTCTTCTTCTATCTGTCTGCGGTATATAAATGCCAAGTGTTCTCTAACATGTGCATCTAACGCACTCATAATAGCCTGACCCGCAGGACTGTTCTGAACTTGCTGGGCCATTTGAGGATCGTTCTTTAGTGCCATGTGGACACGGTTGTGAGCTTCATGGTCTTGATACTCGTAAACCTTGACCGGCTCTTGGGTCATCATGGCCTGATTTTCTGTAATCGGATCCTTAGCAGGTACTTCGTCAGGCATTGGTACAACCTTATCTGCATTCGGTATTCCGATTAGTTCCATCATCTGCCTGTGTAATAGCGGCAAGTCATACATATTCGGAGCCTGCTGTGCGAGTTGCAGAGCGGCCTGATACTGCATGATGCGTTGCGCCATTGTAGAAGCATTCGGATCCGACACCGGAACCACATCAATGCGATCATCAAAGTCTTCAGCCTTAATGCCTTCGCCTGCGTCCGTTTCATACGGATAGTCCGGGCTCGTGAAGTCAGCAATGATCCTTGCTAAAATCTTGTACTCCTGCTTGAGGCTTGCATGGATCCTAGCTTGGATAGCAGACTGCACCTTCATAGCGCGTTCCATGATTGCAAGAGTGGTCCCTACGGGAGCCTCTTGGTTCATGTCTGCTACTTTGAGATCCGCCATAGACGCGAAACGCCTGCCTTCCTCGACGATGTTACCCAGTAACTGATAAAGGACCGAAGAAGGTTCCTTATAAGGAAGGAAGGTGATATTGTCGCGAATAACCCCGCCCGGCACATCAACGTCTCTAAACTCGCCCGGCATAATGGGCGTGTCGTCGCCCTTGATTCTGAGTCCACGAGTCTTAAGTCCTCCCGGTAGATTGGATAGTGTGCCCGCGTCTACTAGCTGTCTAAGGAGGCTAGTCGCGGACTTGGCTAATCCTCCAATCATATGAATCAAGCCAAGGTTATAAAATCCGATGCCGGGAACGTATCCGTAATGCACAAAGTGCTGTTTCTTAACCTTGTTCTCGTCATCTTCATCCCAATTTCTGTAAATAGACAAGATTGTATCGCTTGCTTTGTCTATCGTGACTACATAAGGAAGTGCAATACCATCTGCATCTTCAAAGCCGGGCAGGTCTACGTCCACATGCATCTCAAGTAACTGATGGCGATCTTCGGTATCCCCTGACGGTGACACGCCTCCGATGTCATTGAATTTATCGGTGATTGGATTGTCTTCGATATATCCCGTCGTGAGTTCTACATCACGATAAAAACCACTAACCTGTAGCTTTCTAATCTGATTTGTACTGCGGTTCATTACATGGGTGTAACGCTCTGACTGTTCTAAGTCAGCTTCGTTAAACGCAACCACAAAATCTTCGGCAGGCACGAACATAGACGTGGGCCTACCCAGCGACGGATCATAGTAGATCTTCCTAAACGCACTACCAGCCAATGGCAGGCTAAACAAAAGCTTCTCTGTTTCAGACCGATATTCAGTCATAACTTCAAGAAGCTGATAGTTCATGTAGTCTTGGACACGCCTTGCTTGGTCCATGCGGTCTTTTGTTTGTAGCCCCCAGCATTGTGTCTTGACTGGACCTTTGGCAGGCATAATCTCCTGAATCGTCTGACTCTGGAACCGGACCACGGCCTCAGACAACATCGGGTGGAATACACCACACGCTCCTGACCATGGGGTGGTGCGCTCTTCAATCTCCAGACCTAACTGGTCAAGTCCCTGTTCGTAGGTTTCTTCCCAGTCGGATCTGCTGTTTTTGTCAGAATCGAACTTACCAACCAAATCCACTGCCAAGGTTTGTAGCTCGTCATCGTCTATAACCTCAGCAAGGTTGCCGTCGAACCCCACATCAGGCATCTCATCATCTGCGGATGGATCAAAATCAATCTCAATACCGCCGTCCTCAAGCTCAGTAACTAGTGAGTCTTCTGGAATTAGCCCCTCTTCAACGACCGTGAGCCCTTCTGCACCCATTTCAAAATCATCTTGGTTCAGTAGGTCTTGCAGGGGTTTATCTACCGCCATGTATATCCTTCTTTGATGTAAGCGCCTAAGACACTATGCTAACATAACACCTTATAGTCAATAATAGTTGGCTTTTCGCATCGGCAGTAAATCATCCCAAGGATCATCACTTTCCAAATTTATGAAGCCACCTTGCCGAAATCTCAACAACGCCTGTGTCGATGAATCCACCAAGTCGTCATGCTCTCCAGTAGGAAAGGCGGCAAACTCTTCTATGACTTCTTCTGCCCAGCGTTTTTTGGGTGCCCACACTCTACCGCTGTGAAATAGATCTGACACCGCGTTTACCCTCGCGATTTTATCGCGGCCTCTGCCGGGAGTGTATTCTGAGACAGGTATGCCGATTCGTCTAAGCTCAAAGATCAAAGGGCTACCTGCCGCCTTAGCTTCTACTATAAAAGCATCAGGCTCATACTCTTTGTACATCTCATAGGCGCGTTGCTTCAAGTCCGGAAATTCTAGCCGTTCTTGTAAAGCATCTAATAAAATTATATTGGCATCACCATCTTCGCCATAGAACACACCCCACGTTGTGCAAGCACTGTAATCAGCAGTTTCTTTTGCAAGGAAGGCAGTATCCCACGATTGAATCACGAAATCACATGCCGGTGGTCTTGATTGAGTCCATTCCTTCCACCATTCCCGCTTAATGATCGCACCTTCTTCCGATGTCGGATCCTGCTGGTACTGGGCGCTCCACTTACTGACCGGAAGTTCTGCTTTTAATGCTTCTAGCTGGTCAATCGGCCAAAAGCCGGGCCATAGCGGGCTACCACTAGGAAGGATGGCGGGAAGTTCGATAATCTCCCATTCATCACTGCCACCTCGCTCTATGGAGGCTTTGAGGATGCTCCCAGTTAGATCTCGCTTAGACCAGCGAGTCATAACTAAACATATAGCACCACCCGGCTGTAATCTCTGACGCGGACCCGAAGTGTACCATTCATACGTTTTATCGTACACAGAAGGGTCGTTTTGTGCGGCCTCCTGCTCAGAATGCGGGTCATCCACGATTAAGATGTCTGCACCCTTACCGGTTACGGCACCGCCAACACCGATAGCGAAATAGTCTCCACCCTTGTTTGTGTTCCAACGACCAGCCGCCTTGGAGTCAGCACTCAGCCGTACTCCTGAGAATATTTTTTCATAGTCCTTGGATCCAACCAAGTTACGAACCTTACGGCCAAACCCCACTGCCAACTCTGCGGTATGTGCAGTCTGGATAACCTTTTGGTCTGGAAACCGACCTAGATACCACGCTGGAAATAAATGCGAAGCAAATTCTGACTTGGTGTGCCTTGGTGGCATATTGATGATTAGGCGCTTGAGTTCACCATTAGCTATACGATTAAACGCATCTGCCATTACCCTGTGGTGATCGCCTTCTATGAACGCAGGCCAAACTTGTTTTACAAATGCGAGGAAGTCCTCATGCGAATTCTCCCTTGCTTTTGCATCATTAAGTTCTTCTACCAACTCAAGTATCTGACGCTGTTTTTCAATCGGTAATGCGTCCAGCAACTCAAGATTCATCTATACACCTGTCATTCAAGGCATCAAGGCCATCCCAGCATGGTTGGTGGTGCGCCGTACAAGCAACGCAAAAAAGCAGTGTGAGCATCAGCCACTTCTTTATACCCCACACATTCCCTCACATTCGTTATTAAACAGATCTATTTGATTAGGGTCGTTGGGAATGGTCTTAAGCCAACTCATTTTGTTTCCAGCTTAATTAGAAAGGCAGGAGTTCCTTCGCCAACCCACGCCCCTACTTGGTTGAAGTAATAAAACTCCTCCGCTTCCTCATGCGTCATCCCGTCCCTCTCCATCAGTTTCGCGATTACTTTTTCGCGATCATACACTATTACCGGCACATCTAGACCAAAGCGTTCCAAGATTCCTATAGCGCAATCGTCAAAATCATTCATGCATATGGCGCCTTCTACGCCGTGTCGGTCGGTCAAGATCTCCGTCAAAGTCTGACTCATATTCCCCTCTCTCTATTACAATGTGAGCTAAAGTATACCATAAGTCACTATTGGAAGGATAGCCCAGTTGCGCAAGGTATTCTTCTAAGATGACATCAGCAGTTTTTCCTATCACCTTGTACTTGTGTTCGCCCGTGGACTTTTTAATAAATGGCTCGAAATAGTCCGGATACTTCTTAGCGAGATCCTCCGCAGTAAAGGGAGAGGTGTTCGAGTGACGCATCAGGGCACAACGTTTCTTAGCTATTAAGTAGACCTTAACAGCTTCATCCAGCACAGTTTCGAGATCAGGTAAGTCAGGCACGATCTAATATACCCCGTTAAGCCGAAAATTTGCAAAAAATTTTTTTGGGATTAGGAGTCCCAAGCCCATTTTTAGTGATTAAGTGAGCAAAACAGTGTTTTTTAGATCAGGGAGAGTGGCCCGCAAATAGGGGTGGTCCCACCCACTACCTACCTTGATATCACGCTGTAAGCATGGTACCTTTCTTGTATAAGAAAGGCACACACAATGTGAGCCTGTAAACAAAGAAGGGAGGGAGCATGCACAAGCAAACAGAATCGCACGGCAACAAGTGGTTTGATGTTGCTGATGTTCAAGACTTTGAGTCGCAAGTCATGAGCATTGCGGAACACAATGGCACGTTTACAGAATGTCTAGACAAACTAGACAGCGACACTGCCATGGTCGTCACCACGATGTACCAAGGGAAAAAGGATGCTGAACCACAGAAGCGCGTTTTCGCGCCGATCCTTTTCCAGAACGTCGAGTACATCCGCGAGATCAACCCCGAAACTGAGAAGCCGTTTGGCCTCCAGCCTGTGGGCGAGTTTCTAGGGATGCACGAAAACAAGGCAGGAGTGTGGAGGTTCTCAGGAATCGACCTCGACAGAAGGTTGGAGATCCCTGCTGATGATGTAGAGCAAGATTCTCCATACCATTGCTTGAGACAGCAGACTGTCCCCGCTGTGTCGAGAGTCATGGCATCAAAAGGAAAGAATACGATGCTGAAGATAGGTCGAGTAGCAACGTCGAAAGTAATCACTAACCAAAACCTAGTTTAATCCTAGGGATAACAGGGAGCGGGTCGAGAGACCCGCTCCCAAGGGAGAAGCAAAATGATTGACGAAAAGATGATAATGAAACGCCTAGAAGGTTTCGCTCAGCAGATGAGCGAGGTAGGTGAGAAGGTGATGGACAATCACACTGAGATGGCTAATTGGGTTTGGGATATCCTTCAGCTAATCCTAGCGGTCAACAATGCCGATGACGGATCCGCTGAGCCATGCAGGGAATTGTCAGAAGCTAGAGGCAATCTCGTTCAACACCTTTTTACTGAAGGTGGAGAGAAAGGGATTGAATTGCTGATGGAGAAGAAAGCTTTCCTTGAGCAAGCTGAACAGATCACTGAAGAAGTAGATAAGATGAGGATGGAGCTAGACTTGGCCGAAGCCTTGAGTCGAGGCCAAGCTAACTAACCTAACCACTAGAGGGAGGGACTAGAGATAGTCCCTCCCTCAAAGGAGGATGCCGTGATCCACATTAGCGAAGTACTTAAAACTGTACTGGCTGAAATTTCTGACCAGTCACCAAGAGATGTTCAGTTGAATCTTTTCAAGGAGGAGAATGATGTACGACCAAGACGGTCTGTTCGTAGTGGTAGCTCTAGCATGCATGCTAGGATTCCTAGCCGTGGCAGGGATCGTGGAGTGGATCCTAGAGAGGAGGGATAAGTAAAGGGATAGGACACGAGGAGGGAGGGACTAGAAATAGTCCCTCCCTTTTTTTGTGCCTGCTAGTCAGGCTTTGTGTACCGGGTCAATTGCTCTCATCTCGCTCTTGCGAATACACCGGTTCAGAGGGAGAGCCTTTCATGTACCGCGACCAGTCAGGTGCGAAGCCCTCCACTTCTCCACCAAACACGAGGTTGAACCGCATCGGCATGACTTCGATATCATTGCAAGTATTACAGCACCTTCCCTCTGCTACTGGCTGAGCGTTGTGTCCGTAGCCAGTAACTGGATCCTTACAGATCACGCATTCCATTGTCTTGCTCCTGTCGTTTAGGGTACAAAGAAAATGGGTGGGCAGATCCGAAGACCTACCCACCCAGTACTACTAGGGAGAATGCACGACCAAGTTACAATGATGTTGTCACATCGTCAAGCCACTCCGGCACCACCTTTTAAAAACAGATAGGTACGGACGTACTATCTTTTAAAGAAAGATAGGTACGGACATACAATCTTTTAAAAAATATAGGTACGGACGTTCACATATGGACAAAAAAATAGGGTCAGCCCCGAAGGACTGACCCCGACTAGGCCTTGCCATCTACGCGTAGTGGAGTATGCCTAGTCTTTTTTTTAGAATCCTACTCCCATAATCAGATTCATATAACCCTGAACCTTACGCTCCCCACAATCCTCGCACTCATAGTTCTCGGCGTCAGGCTCGCATCCGTCCTGCTCATATCCGCAAGCGGTACAGATCCCAACGTTCTCACCATAAGACTCTACTCTCACGGCTACATCATAAATCTGCTCAGTAGTTATGAGATTCTTATGGAATCTTCTCTTGTTCATGGCATTCTCCTTTTGAAATGAACATGTATTAATTTACTACCATAGTAGGTCTATGTCATGGTAGGTTGCGGTAGCTTGTGGGCATTGGCTGACGCCTTTTAAAAAAAGATAGGTACGGGCGTGAGGTGCGGGCGTGAGGTACCGGTAAAAAAAAAGAGCCAGTCCCGAAGGACTGACTCCCTTTTCTATTCGCTAGTTAACTACAATCTCTAGCTGATTTTCATCTACCCATGTCCCTGACTGGTGGACTAATTCCTTTCCTAGCTTATGGAATCTAGCCATAGATGTCGGCAGATCTCTGATGTTCCTATCCTTTAGGATCTCAGTCGTGGCGTTATTGAATCCCCATAGCGTGGTCTCCTCAAACTCCTCATGCCTAGGGTTGCGGTATTCCTTAAGAATCTTTTGCCCGTATGCCCATGGGAACGCACCCTCATCTGCCAACCTCACTAGGAAGTCATGCACCACGTTGTCCTCTAAATGTGTTCCTTTATAGGACTCGACTAGTTGGCGGTGGTCAGTGTGTGCCACGTCAATCTCGCCTGCCAGATTGTAGAGCCTTTGTGGTAGTACATGTCTTACGTTCACGCTATGCTTGTGACGTGTCGAGAAGTCGCCCATGAAATCTAGATTGGTGCAGACCATCACAACCAACCCGGCAACCATACCCGCTGACATGGTCTTATCGTGAGAGTTGCGGATCCCGATAGCTAGGCTGTAGTCCTGCCCAATTGCCACGTCCTCGCGTTGAATTTTTAGGACACCGAACATCCTAGCAGACTCAAACATCACGTCCTGATCTCCAACTGGTAGCTTGCCCGCTTCCAAAGCAAACATCTGCTCAGTGATACCCCAACCGAAACTATCTAAGGTGTTATGCACCATGTCCAGAAACTCTGAATGCGGTAGCGGAACATGGGACCGAGTCTCTGGTGGTGTGATTGAATTCCGAACCTGTTCTTCAGTAACCTTTGTTCCGCCTATCAGTGTTGTTCTAACGTTAGCCATTGGTCATTCTCCTTTTTTAAATGGCGATTGAATTAACTGATAGAAATTTACAATGATACTATAAGGTTGGCAAGGTAGGTCACCACACCCTTGTGCTATCAGCAGAAAATATCTTTAAAAAAAAATAGGTACGGACGTAGGTACGGACATAAAGAAAGGGGCCGACCCGAAGGCCGACCCCGACTGGGTGGGAGAGTCCCAGTCACTTCCTAACAAACCCATACAGATCTTTCATGCTTGGGCCGTCTTCTATATGAGATTCGACCAGCTTATTTGCTCCCTGCTGTAATTCCGATTCCAGAATGGGATAGAGTAGGTCGTACACCCACTCTTCCACATAGCCCACAACGAATCCATCCACTTGTATCTCTATCATGATGCCACCTCCTCTACTACTAATCCAAACTCATCGCAATCCTCACCACAATAAATTTTAGGATCCTCATACTTTTCTTTCTTCCATATCTTTCGGGCCTCTTCTTCTGTTTCAGCCTCAACAGTATGCTCGAATGAATCTGTTCTAGACCAAGTGAATGTAAACTTTTTCATGATGGCACCTCCCCTACCATCTTTTCAAATTCTTTTTTAAGTGCATCCGTTACAGCTTCCAGTCCGTGGATTGCATCGACGATGTCGATCTCTTTTAACTGGTGTGCTAATTGCAACACCCAGATCGGCGTCGTCTTATCCTTAAGTAGTTCCTCCATGATTTCTCCCTATTAAATTAGACTATTAACACTATAAATCTAACTCATTCTACCTCTTTGTCAACCTGCTCTGCCTTCTTTAATTTTTTTTCTATTGCTCTGTCAACGTCACGCCAGATAAGATCTATCGTGTCATCCTCTAGCCAAACCTTTCTAATAAAAATTTTAGTTTGATCCTCATCTTCATATGCATGCACGTCTATTGATATCGTTACGTCTAGGTCTGCTTCCTCTCTCATATTAAAACTCCTCTAGGTACGGACGTAAGGTACGGGCATCAGACGATCCCGAACCCTAACAAAATTAAAAACACCATTAGAAAAAATTGTAACCAGCCAGTAATAGTTTCTTTCATTTTTTTTTAGGTTGCGTAGAGGAGCGGGTAACCAACCCCGCCCCTCCACTGGTTAACAGTCTACTGAATGACGACGAACCCAGACGTGTCATTCTTTGCGGATCCCTTAGCAAGTAGCCCAACTATACAAGGGTTAGGATCTCGGAACCTCCAATCGTTTGCGGTGCCATCAATCACTGGCAATCCGTACCAAGTTTTGGGTAGTTCCTTTTGGAATACTACAGCTAGATTCATTCCGTTATTAAGTGCGGTGTCTAGGTCTTTAGTCGTTGACTCTTCCGACCTAGAAAAAGTTAGCTGGTAGTTTTCGGGTAGGTCTTTTCTGTTTCTGTGTTTCGTGTAGTCGTAGAATTGTACACCGGGAAAGTCTTTCATGAATTCGTGACGTTCCCAACGTATGTCACTAGTTCCATTGAGCCTTACTACTGGATCTAAATTCTTTTTAATTGCCCGACGCTCTACACTTGCGATGTCTTTTACTAACCACTCTAAAAACTGGTCACGTTTCTCGAAAAACATTCGAGTCTTCCGGATCCTAGCATTCCTTACACTATCCATCCGGCCCCGACCTTGTACCATTAGGCACACATCCGCACATCCCTTAGTAGCCGAGGCACATACGTTGAAGCCTGATTGCGTATGCGAAGCCAAATACATAATGGCCCCTTCGATTCCGTCAGCCTCAGCACCTTTCAACTTGGGCGATGAGTCTGCAAATCCTAAAAGTTTCATGTCTTTCTCCCTTGAGAAGTTTAACTGTATCAATTTACAATCATCTTGCTACCTTGTCAAGCTTAGCCCAGAAACCACCCATCCATCTATCCGTTCTAACCTCGAAAGCAAAGTCTAATTCCCCTTCTGCCTCTGCCTCTCCTATCACGTCTAAAAGTTTTTCTACTTGTTCGTCACTTTCAAGAGTGATTGTAACTCTGATCCCTTCCATCTGACCATCTCCTTAGCTAAATGAATCCCACCCACCTAAATATAACATCATGTTATCACGTTATCAAGGTAGGTCAAGGGCAGAAGATAGAAAAAACAACAGGTACGGGCGTAAAAGGTACGGACGTGGCCGATCTTAAAAGGAAAATAGGTACGGGCGTAGGATACTGGCACAAAAAAAGCCCTCGCCACCGGTGCGAGAGCCATTGCTACCCTAGTTTAAAAGGTAATCTATTTAAAACTCATAATCTACTAGATAAACTGGTAGACTAAACCAGTAATCTAGTAAACTAGTAGTCTAGTTAACTAGTTCTATCTACTAGTATACTAGTTTTAGGTGGTTGTCAAGGGTTTTGGGTGCGAAAGTTACCCTGTTTAGCCCAGTTCTAGTGCCTGAGTCCCTAGTTGCGCTAGTTCCGTACCACTAAACACAGGGTATATCAATTCATCTCGAAGTCGAAACCACTGAGTGCTTCTTGTAGCTCCTTATAAATCTCATCGCTACTTCTGTGTACAATATTAACTGACGTGCTATCATCGAACAGCTTCTCAGTCTTAGCTAAGATTTCCAGTGCCCTGACTCTCACACTTGGAGCGTTGTCTTCGTTACTGGCTTCGGCTTGAAGGCTTTGTATTATCCATGCTTTCGAGAGTTTCTTCTGTTCTCGTTTAGCTACTGCGCTGTCGTCTTTAAGTTCTTGGATCCGGTTCTTAATCTTCTCCATCTTACAAAGCTTGGTTGCTTCATTGGATGCGCTTCGTCTGTTAGATTCGTCCGCATCGTAGGCTTTGATATATGCATCCGTCTGGCTGTGTCCTCGTGCTACAAACGCACAGAAAGCAGACTGCTTCGGTGTCAGGGTAGTGCCCCTAGTCATATCGCCTCCGGTAATAGGTTCATACCCATGTTAAACAGGGCTTTATCAAAGTGCAAGTAATTGCTACCTCTTGACAAGATGACATGGTTACATATATTTCTTGTGTCGGTACTCTGGAATGTGCGCCTTGCGAGGTGATAACCGGAGCTAAGTGAGACCTGAAACAACTGTCTGCCAAGGTCGAGAAGCCACAAACAATCACCCTCATATAGAGGAGCAGAAGATGGACAGGAAATACCACAGAAGTACAGCACATCAAGCCTTGAGAGATATCTTGGCTACTATGGTCTCCGAATTAAAGAGAGATCGCAAGCGCATGGAACCCCAAGATGTGGCCTTTGACTTGGGCTACATAAGCGCACTCACCTACGCAATTAAAGTAGAGGTACAGAACAGCATGAGCTTCGGGTATGTTCATGACCTAATGAAGAAGGATAGCGAACAAGCGAGCCGTGTGCTTGGGAGGGTATCCTAATGAGTTTACCAGAATTGAGTAAAGGAAATGTCTGGCTGGAAGTGAGTCCAGATGAAGAAATTGCAGAGTTGTACTTTGATGTCATTGACCTGCACAACACGATGGCAGGTCATAAGTTTCGTGACGAAAAAAGAAGGCATGCAGGGACAGACAATGAAGACACAGCAGGTGATCTCATTGATAATATCAAGTACATAGTTGACAAATTAGCTGGCCGATGCAAGGGGGGTGAATGATGAGAGATATCACTGAACGCATCGACGAACTGTGTGAATGGATGTACGGACACACCCACTGGGTATGCTTGGACACCTTGAGTGACCAAGAGAAGGTGGGTCTGGATAAGGTGGCTGATATAGGAAGCGTGGATGGTCAGCAGGTAGCCTTCTATTACGACGAAAACTATATAGATCCACAGACACCTGTGCGCGAGGCACTGAAAGAGGCGAGCATCTCAATCGCCTGTGCCCTAGAGGATGACATGGAGAATTTGCAGATGTCAGACTTGAAACACATCCAAGATAAGATCACTGAGTTAGAGAACCTGCTTGATCCGGTACCCTTTACTAATGGGCGTAACCAAGGAGTAACATCATGACAGTTAGACACGAGCATGAGACGGAATTCCAAGAAGCCCTAAGAGAAGCAAGCATATCTATCGCTTGTGCCTTAGACGAAGTCCCTAGCACCGAAGACCTTGAGCATATCCAGACTCAAATTACGATACTGGAAAACAGGTATAAACCTGTGGCCCTGCTCACCTGTCATACCTGTGGCAAGGTGCGACTAAGCAATGGGACATGGGTTGCTCCCATGGAGGAGATGCCAGATGACAGTTAGACACGAGCATGAGACGTGGATCAATACCCACATGAGCAAGATTCACATCTTGATCCGGCTGAAGGAGATGATGTATGAGTGCGACCGGCAAGGTGATGCTAGATCCAATGAGTTACGTCTTCAGTACATCGAAGACTTCACTAAGACACTGGCAGATATTGAGAACAGCTTGTATGTAAAGTTGGATGACGTAGGAGATGGACTGTGATTCACATTGAGCAAGTTAAAAAGCTATCAGAATGCTACACTACCTTGAGTGGTATAGCAGATGAGCTTGACGGAAACAGAGAGCTATGCGATTGCTGTGGTAGAGATTCGTGGAACAACCTTACCGAAGGTCGTCTCGCACGAGAGGTTGAAGCAATGGCACGGAAGACGCTAAAGTGTATATCATTAATTAAAAACGAACTAAGATGAGAACAAGAAAAGCTAGAAAGTTATTAAGGCGTGGCCTCCTCATCGCTATGGTGAGGGGGCACAAGCCCCAGTTGATATCACACGCTGGGGCACTCAAGCTATACGGATGCCCGAACAAGAACTGCTCTACAACACTAGAGGCTTGGGATAATCCAGAGAACGTGGGCGGAGCCATGCTTCACTCGTACTGCAACACACCTAAGATGTTCTGGTTGCGCAAGTTTATTATCAAGCTTATCGGTTTTTAATATGTTAGCTAGCTTCTTAGCGTTTCTTTTTTTCTTGTGCTTGATCCTAATCATCGCACTAGCAATTCAAGAGCCCTACGAATAACTGGGGGCGACAGGCTTTGACATCCCGAAAGGCTCGCAAGAGCAAGGGGTGCACTCCGGTTCGATTCCGGACGCCTCCATAATTGAAAACCCCCTAGGGTATGGAGAGAGAGGACACTTCACATAGCCTAGGGGGAGACGCGCAAAGGAGGGGAAACACGCCTGTTTTTATTAACCTACAAGTTATTCTATTTGTTGGTCAATAGCCCTTCTTGCGCAGGTTGTCCACAAAGTCCTCGCTCCTGCGAGACTTGAGCTTCCCGATGCTCCAATGGCTGTGCCCCGAAAGCCATCCGTACTTAATGCCCATCCGGATCCCCACAGCTATGCTCCCACCAAGAAGTAAGAGTCTTGCTAATATCTTTTTCTTCGTCATCGCTCTTCCATTAGTACAGTCAATCCCTTGCTAATCATGAAGGAGTGACACATCGCAAGGCTATCCAGTCCGGGGTTGGCACTCAGGTTTAACTCTATGGACTGGGGCTCATGCATTGGGATCACCATCTCTGCCAACTCCCGGCGCACTAAACTCATTGTCATGAAGTGAGATGCCCACATCACAAGCGATACCGATGAGAGCAACCAAACCCAAGTAACTACTTTCTCTATGTCAATCATGGTGAACCACTACCTAGAGATTCCTGTCCATCAAAACCATCTAGCAAGAACGGATCCTCTTTTGCGTTAGGCAGGAAGGCTCTGATCTTATCCATCACAGAAAACTTCATGCCCTTCATCAATGGCCTAGCTAATTTTCTATTCCACTCCGTCAGTTCCTTTGTCTTAGTCGGACGGAATAAGCCACGATGATTCCAAATAATCTTATAGAAAGATTCATTTTCATCCTTCATCTGTTCTTCCACACAATAATGATTGAATCCTGAGTGATTGTTTCTCCACCAACCTATGGGAGGAGGGTCGTCATCTGCATGTATCTCTCGAACCAGTTGCCATAGGATCTCCTTTGACGTGGCAGTAGACCCACCATTGGGCACGACCTGCAAGAGCCTGTCCCACCACTTAATCCTTTCCTCTGTCGTGTTACGATTTTTTCTAGGCATTTGCTAACAACTCCTTTAATGTGTGCAACTCTTTAATAATCATTGCTGATTGCCCATCCACAAAACCTATACTGTCTGGCCTAGGAAATTTGTGGTGATACTTCTGGGCAAGCTTTACCTCTTTGGTAAATTCTTTAGCGCACCGGATAAACTCTTTCACCACAGGATCATTAACTTCCGCCACCATTTTCTTTCGTCTCTGCTCCTGCGACTTCTCAAAAGACCTTGCCTTCAAGGTTTGCTCAAAGGTTATAGATGGATCCTTTGAGTATTTAGTTTCCAGCACTATCGCCTTCTCGACTGGCGTGTCTCTTTTTTTATAAGACTTAACCAATTCACGAACTTGAACATTGGTTAACGTCTCATCCAGAACCTTTTTTCCTAACGCTTTTTTTTCCTCAAGAGTACCATTCACAGTAGTTATGCCACTGATTTTTTCTAAGGTACCTGCGCGAATACCTGCCTCGTGACCCTCCAAGCCTCTCAGTAGATCGTAAATAGTTGATGTAGAAAGACCAACAACCTTTGCCAACTGCTTAAAATTAAGACCTTCGCTGTCCATCAGCTTCTTATAGCTTCTCGCACGTTCCAGTTCAGGCACCTTCTCCCTGTGCTCGTTCTCTAGCAGTTGCATTAGGTATGCAGTCCTGTCGTCAACGTCTGCGACAATAGCATCTATCCTTTTAAGTCCTGCCATCTCTGATGCCTTTGTTCTCCGGTGCCCATAGATGATCTCGTATCCGTCCCCCATGGGACGCACCTTGATCGGTTGTGCTAATCCGGATTCCAGTATGTTGTCCGACAATTCCTTGAGCCCCTCTGGGTCCATAGTCTTTCGGGCTAGGCTTGCACTTGGCCTTAGATCTTTGATTGCTAACTCTTTAACTTTCATCGTGTCCTCTCATCCACAATGTGATAAATTTATTCGTGTCCCAGTGTACCATTGGTTCTTGGTCTGCCGGATCCGATCTGTCTTTTCTGCCACCCATAGCTATGTACTCATATGGTGTGTTGAAATTGATGTACCCAATTGAGTCATTCCAAGCCACTACCCAGATGCATGGCAACTCTAACGCCCTAGCTGACATCCACTTGTGTTGAGCTATAAAGATGGTTGGGTATTTATTCTTGAGGTTGTGCCTTCTCTTCACCTCAGCATAACCAACGATTTTATTTTCTTTTGACAGTGCATAGTCGAGCCCATAACTAATCGGAAGCTTGTGGGCATCGTAGCCCCATTCACGACACGCAAAGGTTATAACACCTTGCTCGTTGTCCCGGTCTG
>Ga0208012_1000267_pt1 | contig 19957 bp, 23 predicted proteins | sample 15BtaG_FD_184090 | JGI IMG/M metagenome (GOLD analysis project Ga0208012, IMG submission 184090) | Marine viral communities from the Subarctic Pacific Ocean - 15B_ETSP_OMZ_AT15312_CsCl metaG (SPAdes) (version 2) | ecosystem: Environmental > Aquatic > Marine > Oceanic | place: Pacific Ocean... | reverse complement strand
ATAATCTCGCCGTTAATGTCTATAGACCCGACCGTGACCCCGTTTGTCGTTGTTGCCCCTCGGCCCGTAACCGAATCTAGTGTGTCTGCTTCAGCCGTAAGGTAGGTTCCCAGGTCCGATATATCTGATTCCGTAATTGGGTCTACTGTAATAGCTTGCCCTGCCAGGCTGAGATAGGTGCCAGAACCAGTGAGCGTTACATCTGTGCTATTGTCCGTACCAGCCGCATCTACGCCTAGTGTGGTGCGACCAGCCGACGCATCGGCGTCATCTACTAGGCTAGCCCCAAATGTGCTAATCGTTGTGCTTGCGGGTAGTGACAATGTTTTAATGTCAGCATCAACTTCGCTGTCCATCAACGCTCCGGCTGAAGTCACGTTAGTTGTGCTTGTTACGTCGGCATTGTCTTCAACATTAGACAGCTTTGTTATGTCACCCGCCGTAGTAAACTTCTTAGTTGTAGAGGCGTCAGATATGTCATCAGCATCCAAAACCACTGCACCAGTTTGCGTATTAACTGAGTCTACAGCAGCCGCCTCCCTGCCCATGAACACCCAAGCCGACCCATTCCAGCGATAAAACCCTGCGGGATACCCAGTGGTTGCGGCAACAACTAGATAAACATTGCCTGACGTTGCACCTCCAGGCAGACTAGCATAATTTGCAACCTCACCTTTAATTTCAGGGATTTGAGTAGCCTTGCGAACGCCTTCGTCCACCTCTGGGCCAGTATAAGAACTATTGTATGCCATTATTGTCTTACGTTAAATGCTTCATTGGTTAGCCCAACATTGTAGACTTGGTGTCCACCTGCCCCGTCGCTTACGTTGTACTGCTGGTATGCCGCAGCAACAGCCTCACCCCCCAATAAAAGGGAAGTAACAAAGGCTTTAACTTTAACTATAGTTGCAGACATTAGAGCCTAGCTGCTATAAGTGGCGTAGCTGTGGTTCCCGTTGACAAAATGTGGGTTCCCTGTACTGGGTGATAGCTGTTAGCTGCAACGGGTATGGTGACATTTGTCTGTCCACCACCTGGGCTGACTACGACGTTTCCAGCCGTACCTCCCACGTAGATCCATTGAAACTTAGCATCAGTAAATACCCTGTTTGTGTCGTGAGGGCTTACGGTTTTGTAAACTTCTGCTGGTGATCCTATTGTTTGTGCCATAATGAATGTTGTTTGTTATGCGGAATGTGGCGTATTATACCACATTATTTCGTTATTGTCAAGTAAAAAGTTGTTTAATCGTATGTTTGAACGCCAAAAGCCGACTCGCTAAATCTCGTTTCTGCCTGACTCTTAAATGTGTCGGCAACGATTGCCTGTGTCTGTAGAATTTTAGCCATTGTTATTTGTCAAATGAACTTACTCCAACCCCCATAAACGCCCCAGCAAACGCACCCCCAGCCATTATTGCGTTATCTTCTTCAACCCAAGTATCCACAGCTTCCTGAACGGTCAACGGTACAGTGGCATCTAATGTTGTTTCGACCAAAGTTCTATCCTGCCCGACAACATCTTTCCCTGTCAAAAGTTGGGCAGGGATAGTGACGGCTGGAGATAGCTTATATTTTGTAAAATCCATCCCAGCAGACAATATATCAATATCGGTTTTCCCCCTGTCGAATCTTTGAACGCCAGCCATTACTGGCTGCATTACCAACCTTGCTGGTTGTAAAAATGACCCCCAAATATCAATTCGAGTATTCCCGTATATTATTTTTCCAAAATCCGAGTCCTCTGGGTCTGTTCCGACATCAAAGCCAGCCAATGCTGCTAGCATTAAAATTGTACCGCCAACAGATGTAAATGCCGCAAAATCCTTAGCTATCTCATTTCTAACTGGCTTGTTTTCCCAGTTTTGAACAAGCGTGAACGGAGCCTGAAAGCGACTAATTGCAAACCTTGGGGCAAAGAAAACGAAAGACGCTCCCTGCGCAGCGGCAGCCGCCTTCCCCAGGTTGCCCCTCCCTGACGCTTTGTTTATATAGTCGGCGAATGCCCTTAAATCCGCTATGTTTGCGTCTGGATATTTTGAGGCGTATTGGTCAAACGCAGCAGCCCTAAGCATATTGAGGGTTGCTACCATGTGTCTTTCTGATGCTAAAACCACTTTACCGAATCCGGGTATCTTTTCGGCTATAGTGCTAGCGAATTGCTCTTCTCTGGAAGCCAAATCAATCCGATCCATTGGCGTTAAATAAAGCTTTGCCTTTTCTCTAAGCTTTTGCTCTGGAGCAAGTTTAATCGCTAAATCAATTTGATCGGCTGTATGTTGGGAGAAAAACGCCTTAAATGATTTGGTAAAAATTTTAGATGCTGTAATTGGCCTTCTTACAGACAAAAGCAATCCTTGTCTAAGTGTGGCGCTCATGTCTCCAGTAGCAAGCAGTGTCCGAGGTAGGGCAAGAGTCTCAAGGAACCTTTCCATTATTCCCTTTTTCCTTAGCAAATCTACCTCCTGTCTTGCTTTTCTGGTCTTTTGCTGCTCTACTATCCTTGCCTCCATTAAAGCGTCTTTTACGCTCTGTGGAACAAGCTCATCGGCTATTTGGTTTAACTCATGCTCAAGTTCAGCAATTCTAGCCCTGGCATCTTCAATCTCTCTGGAAATGTTTTGGAAAAAAGACTGCTCAGTATCAGTCAACGCCGATCCCTTGTTGGCCTGAGCCTGGGAAACCAATCCAGCAAAAGAGTAATCGTCTAATTTAACTCTAATTTTTCTTGCAACAAACGCCTGCCCAATAGAGGTCCCGGCAACATCACTTGCCTGGGCGACAGTTTCAAGCAACCTTAATGTATTGCGAGCCTTTTCATTTGCCGCAAACGCCTCCTCTGGTTTTCCGCTTTCGGCAAATTTTGAAGCCTTCTCTATTTGCAATTTATATTGGTTCTTTAATTGAGCGGATCGCAACGTAAGAGATGTTTGTTCCTTAGGGGTTAGCATTCTCGGGCTGGAAACAACTTCAGCAGCAAGTGCATCAGCCCCAGCCTCAAGCGATTCTGCTTTTACTTCTTGTAGGATTTGCCTAAACTGGATTCGTTCCTGTGGGGTTGCGTCCGACAGGTCCAAATCTTCTTTTATTGTTTGGCTTTCCTGCTTAGTTAAGCCAATGGCCTCAACCTGTGATGGAGGTTTTGTTGGTGCCGCTCTTTGCTCCTCAACCATCTGGAGATATGCCTGTCTTGCTCCGGGGTCACCCCTATACATTGCTCGCATAAGAGCCTCTTGGGCAGCATTATCTTGCGTTCCATCAACAAACTCTTGTTCGCTAACTGTCTTTTGCATGGCCCGAATGGACTCTGCTGAAACATTTTCAGAGTCTAAAACTTCGGAAATCCTTGCGTTCTTTAATGCCGGAACAGCAACGGCTCCACCTACAACGCCAGCCCCAGCCATCCCAATAAGAAACTCAGCAATCTTTTCATCAAGAACAAACTCCTGCTCAGCGTCCAGCTTGGTGTTAAGCATGATGCGCAGTATTTCACTTTGAGCAACCTCAGTGAGACCCTCTTTGGGCATTGAAGACGCAAGCCTTATGAGGACCTGCTTCCTGAGTGAGCCATTCTTGCTCAGCAATTTAGCCAAGGTAGCTTCGCCGCCAACCATATCAAGGGCTGCTGACGGAAGAGCTACGGATACCCCAAACTTCATTCGGTCTTCTGGGTTTGGATTCGGGGCATAGGTGTCATATGCCTCAACCGCTTCATTAAAAGCAATCCCCTCAAACATTGCAATTCCCGCAGCGGGACTAAAGGTCATGGCAGCAACCCCAGCGCCAATTTGAGAAGCCACCGCCAGTGTTTGACCGACCGCCGTCGAGGCCATGTCTGGATCAGCCAACTCGGCAGACAGTCCTTCTCTCAGCTCTTTTAGTGGCGCAACCAGTTCAGCCGCTTCCTCTGCTGCGGTTGGGTCCCCCGGTTTTCTTATAGGGCCAGGCGCCCCAGTTCCAACTGTTCCAGATGCGGCGACTTGCTCAACCAATCCACTTGCCGCTCTTATTGCCATATCTGAAACATTTGCGGCAATGATGTCAGATGCCCTTGAAATATCCGACCATATTTTTGTTGCTGTCCCGAGGTATGAAATGTCTTTCGTTCCTTCGACTAGGGATTTTCTAAGCCTCTCCCTCGATGTTGAGTCAAACTTTTGTCTTGCCAGTTGCCTGGTTTTATGGCGCTCCTTGAGAGCCTTTGTTACCGAATCCGCTGCGGCCACCGGATTGGGGTTGTATCCCATTGATTCGGCACTCGCTTCGTAGTCATCAACCTGCACCCCATAAGAAGAGCCAAGCCTTTCTGCCATTAGGGCTTCGTAAAATTCGTCGTCACTAACCCCAAGGCCCTCGACCTTTAGAGAGGATGGCGAGTCCAAAAAAAGTGAATCTATTTCTGGATTTGCCATTATTCAGTATTGCGTTCTGCTTCGGGGGTTAGCAAATAATCCCTAACCCTCAACTGCTGGGAACCAACTTTGTAAAGCCTCATTCTTTGAGGAATGTCCGTCTTTGTTGGGTCAACCCCACGATTAAACTCATCGGCAAGGTGTCGCAAGTCTTCTATTAGCATATCCGCAAAGGAGGGATATTCGGTCGCATCCCCATTCTGGGTCAGTAAAAGCTGGGCAACATTTGATTCCAGCATAATTTTGGACACTTCCTGTGCATATCTTGATAAAACTTGCTTTCTTTCATCTGGAAGATCTTCCCATGATTCCCCCAACTGTGTGCCGAAGGCATTATCAGATTCAATAATTGCCTGAGAGGCGGCTAGGGCGAGCTTTGCTTTTAGTTTATTTTTAGCAATTATGCCAAGACCAGGGTCGCGATCTATCCTGTCTACAAACTTTATTATGTCACTTTCCAGTATTTCTGTATCGTCGCCTTCAGCAAAAGATAATAAATATTTTTCATCAAGCTCCTTATCCATCGTCTTGTAAGTTATCCCGTTTTTTTGCTCGGAAAACTCCTCGGACAGCTGCTTGGTTCTGCTTCTTGATGAGAATATTTTCCTCATCTCGGTTTCCTGGGAATCCGTTAATAGCCCAGTGTCTTTCATATCAGAAAGAGTTTCATCGTTAAGCATCCCATTTTTTACCGCATCGTCAAGAACATCACTGAACGCCTTGCTTCTTCTAAAGAGAACCCCGTTCATTTGCTCAACCATCGAGTTCCTGACCGCCCGTTTCTTTACATCGCTCAATCCAGCAAACAGTCCCTCTCCGGCATCAAGCAATTTTATTTGCTCATCAATAGCCTCAGCGTTGTTTTCAAGAGACATTGCGTCGGTGTTGGTAAGAACCTCAGCGGATATTGCGTTATCGGACTCCCTTTTAAGTAATTTTTGCTGATTCTCAATCCCCCTGTCGATAATCTTAAGCCGAACATCCATTTGAGGTCCCGACAGTATGCCGCCCCAAGCGACAATAGCACCATCTCTGTCAAGCGATTCTATTGCCAATTTTTCCAAACTTGCAGCGTTTTGCCTAGCCTCTGACTCCATTCTTTGAGTAGAAGAAATTTTAGCACTTGATATGGATTGTTGAACCCACATATCGTTTGCCATAGAAGCTTGGGTTCGAGCTTCATTGCTGGCACTTGAGCCCAAATCATACTTTTGATTGTTTGTAATCCATTCTTCAAGAAAATCATTATGTTGGTCTACTGGTGTGCTGGTTAAAAACTCTTTTAGTTTAGTAGATTCGCTAATCTGATAAATTCGTTGCTTGTTAAGGGCATCTGCGTCTGCAATCTTTTGCTCTTCAGCTCTAGCCTGATCAAACAACTGGCCAGCTTCAGCCGAAGCAGCGGCAATGCTACGGAAGAATGAATCCTGCGAACGAATGTTTATTTGGCCCCCAACAGATGGCCTAGATCTAACGTCTTGTGGTTTGCTTGTAGGTATTCTAGGCATTACAAATGATGGATAGGTAAAAGGTCCATTGATGGATGAGATCCAGCTAATCCTGTGGTAGTCTTGGCTGGCTTAGTTTTAATTGTGCTTCCGAGTCTTTTTGATGTTTGGTAAGCTCCTTTGGCTATAGATGTTAAGCCCCCAACAGTGGAAGCAAGTTGGGCACTACGACCCTGAAACCTCATGGCATCGGCACCACGGCGTAAACTGTCAGCCTGGGCCTTACCCTGCATCATAATACTACCAACCCGCTGAGCGGCCATAGCGGCCTCCTGAGCGGCCAAAACGGCTGGAGTTCCGGTGGTTGTTACAACACCTCCTGCTGCAAATCCAGCCTTCTGCTCACCAACAATAATGCGACCCAATTGCAACTCAGTAAACGCCTGCTGCTCGGCATCCTGTAAAACTTGTTGTGCATCTAGTTCTGAAATCTTAGCATTGTGTTCGGCCAACGCTCTTTGCTGGCGTCCCATTGCAATTTGAGCACCGCCTTGTATGCCGCCAAATATAGCTTCTGGGTTTTGGGCTACGGTTTTAAATATGGTTTTTGCAAGGTCTCCCATTATTGTCCTTTAGGTAAAATTTGTGGCGACATATACTGTATTGTCGCAGGAAGTGGTTTGGTTTGCTTATAAAACAATGAGAAGAATCTAAAGTTTCCGTGGGGCAATGGCAAGATTTTTTCTCCCGTAAACAATGGGATGGCTGTATCTAGGCTATCTTGCGGAGTGCGAAATTGTATCTCATAAGAGTTTTCCCCAGTTTGACCATCTTCATAGTCATACCTTACCCCAATGTCTCCACCTAACGTTCTAAAGAATCCAACACCTACATTAACTGCCCTTTTGTTTTTACTCCGAGACATACCGTCACCTGCGGGTGCTTGCAACTTCATTGTCTCAATCTCTGATGGATAAGCTAACCCATAAATAATTGAGTGAGAACTAGAGCTAAATTGTCCGTCTATGCTAAACCTGTCTCCGTGTACTTGGTATGGCCCAAGAACCAATCCATTACCCAGAGCATAAATATCATCTCTTCCACGAGCAAGTTCAAATGAAGCCCCAGACAATGCTGGGCTAAAGGCATTTGTTGTAGTCAAAGAGGTGTCGCTAGCAATTGACTCAACACGCTGAGTTTTGCCGCCAGCCTTAATGTAACTTCCAACAGAAAGGTCAGAAGTAAAGGTTGTTGACGTTCCCGTTACCGTTGTGCCACTAGAGCTGACGGTTCCAGTTAATGACAAATATGAACCTAAATGCCCAGCTCCAGTAACAAGAGTGTAGTCGCTTCCAAGATCGGGGTCGGGGTACGTTGTGTCGCTTTCTGACCCAACCACAACCTTGCCAGCGTCTAAAAACCATTGGTAGTTCCTTGTGTTTTCAGAAGAACGCAAACGCATAATTTGCGTTTTGCTATCTAAAGCTCCTGAAATTTGATTGCTGCAAATGGCCCAAACATTATCTTCGCTTGCTCCGTAAACAGAAGCAACACTTAAAAATTCATCAAATGTATTTTCGTTTGGCTTGCGCTCAAACCAAGCCTGAACTTCCTCTTGCTTTTCCCATATCAAACAATCAATTTGACCATTATTGGGCAACCACAATATCCTGTACGGATCTTGGCTGTAGGCAATTTGTGTGTATGCTCTTCCTGTGGACCCAACATTCTTAGCGTTAAGCCTTGTGAGATCTTCTGACGCAAAGCCTCTGTTACGCCAATTATAAGACATCTCATACAGTTTTGTTCTTTCGGGGCTAACAAAAACAACCCCATTAGAAACAAGTCTTGGCTGTATGTACGCACTCCCAACAGAACTTTGCACCTGGATTAACGGGGCAGACGTAGCAGACACAGCATTGTTGTCTGCACCAGTTAAAGAGTATTCGTCACCAGAGGTTCCAATTAGAAGTGCATCCGATCCAACAATCCACCTAATTTTGTTTTGCTCCACACTAGACAAAGTATAACTTACGCCATCACTTGCTAAGACACTTGGAACAGATGTGCCAAAGTTTTTAAAGCTATCAATTCCAGATCCCCAAATCGTTTGTTTTCGGTTTTCCGTACCACCAAACCAAATGCGTCCTTGATAAAAACAAACAGTAGAAGGCCAACCCTGTACACTGCTAAACGCACCCTCAGACCACAAAGTAGTAGCCGCTACCGCACCTCCTGCCGTAGAGTCAAGCGACTCAACCCAGTCTGCTGTTACGCTAGTAGAACTTGTGTATCCCGCAATCTTAAAACTTCCCTTAACCTCAATTGCTGGTGCAGTTATTATTGCCAAACCCAGACTGTCAGCCTCAACAAAATCTCCTATTGATTTAATTTCATATTGTGCCTTGGGGTTGGACTCACTTCCTGTAATGTTAAAATTATCTAAACCCAGACTGGTAACAGAATGAATAAGTTCTTCTGTAGAAAAATTATCAGTAGATCTATACAAACCAATTTGACCAGACCAGTCTCCGCTCGTAGTGAAAACCCAATCTCCAAAAATAGGAATTGCACCGCTATCCCAAGGACCGGAACCTGCTGATGTTAAATCTTTAGTTGCTTTTTTAGCTTCACGCTTTTCACGTATCTCCCAATAACTGCCAACGTGCCCTGCCTCAAACAATGCAGATGATGCGGTGACAACAACACCACTGCCAACATACCCATTAACTGCTAGCGTAGTTGTGCCAGTGTTTTTCTCAATGACTGGGGGCAGGGTAAACTCAACCTCTTCTATACGCCAGTCGGTTGCTCCATGTCGAGACAGCGTTAGTGGCTCGTAATTCTCATTTACTAAATAAACCACATCGTTTACCTGTGCCCTCATGGGGTAGTTCAGGTAAGACGTGAACTGACTCATTGGCAACGGAATCTCGTAAATAAACGTGCCCGTTGCTTCTGTCTCTGTCAATGCGTGCCAATTTCCCGCCGTAAACGTACCAGCAGATGTTCCACCACCCAGCGTATCAAATGCGTACACAACCCCGCCATTACTGGCCAATTCGCCATATCGATATGCGGTAGAGGCTTGCCACGCTGTTACGTCTCCTATGTCAATAGTAATTTGGGCATTGCCAATAGAGCCCTGAGAGCTGTCAAAAAAACGCATGTACGTTCCATCAGTTTCTATAATGTAGTTTACTGACTGACTAAACTTAAATGGCAACAATATGCTGCTGCTATTCTTGGCCTCAGCCGCATACTCAAAACCCCACATGCGTTCAGCGGGGCCATACTTAAGGGGTATAAACCCAGTGCATGTTTGCAAAGATGAGTTGTAATCTTCTAAATCCGTGCGCCCTTGTAGCAGAGGCGACCACAACCCACCATTAAATCGGTTTATTCTAGTCCACAAACTCATGTCGCCTATTCGCCGCCCTGGTGAAGGGAATCCCAAGCAGAATAAGTGTACATGTTGTCAACTGGCCGACGGCGTTGAAGACTGTCTGTAAACTTAGCTTCTTCTACTTTTTTATCATAAAGATTAAACAATCCCTGAGATAATCCTTTATCATCAGTAATTGCTATTGAACATGATGCTGCCAGGTGAAGTGCGATAGACTCCGTAAGCATTGAGTCAAACAAAGAAGTGTCATCTTCGTCTCTAATGTAAGTAATTTTTAAAGGAGCAGCTAAGTCCGTGTGTATGTATTGGCCCTTAAGCTCATACTCCTTGTAGTGCAAGTCGTTGAGATCAGTGTTGGCTATGTTCACAAGCCTCAATGATTCTTGAGGAACTAAAAATCTTTTGCTCCACGTATGTTCGGGAGCAGTTGCATCTTCGGAGAGGCTTACGTCTTTTTTCGCGCATCCCCAGGTGTGCGACCTTAGCACTTCTTTTCTGCTAAAGTCATACCGGAAACTAAGAAGCTCGGCTGTTGGACTAGTGTCCGTAAAGGGGTCAGTGTACCTTCTCTCGCCCAAGTGGGTTGACGCTAAATTTACTATGTCCGTTTTTGTTACTGCCATGCTTCTTGTGTGTTAAACCCCTAAGCCCACCCCCCGAAAGGGGTGAACCAAGGAGACTAGGAGAACCTAGAATTTAAAGAGCTTATGGGCTCTGATCGCAGAGTATCTCTACTACGCCTTCTTCTTGAACGCGAGTAGCACCAATGTCTTGCTCTGCCCAAACTTGGTAAGAGTAGTTCTTGGTAGGAATCTGCTCAACGCGAGCGTCGAATGCAGAAGTGATACCAGCAACGATTCCGCTACGAGTGTAGGCAAACGTGCTTGCAATGTCGCTTCCGTCAACGGCAACCAACTGAGTCGGGCAGAACTCGAATCCCATGAAGTAATTAACTTCACCGTTTACGAGGGCCTTAACAGCAGCGAAATCAGAATCGCTAACTTGGTTTACGTTGTTCAGCAAGTCGTCCAACTGCTCTTGGCGGTGAACGAAGTATTTTTGCTCGCCTAGTGGGGTCTCATTTTTACCAAGAATAGACTTGGCTTCGATGAGCTTAGCAAGGGTCAAACCCTCGTTAGAACCACTGAGGTTGACAACAACTTTCTGCGAAGAAGGAAGACTAACCGAAGACTCGGAAGTCGATCCGCTAACCTTAGCAGTTGCAGCGTCTAGAGCAGCCGCGATAACCGCAGAGTCGTAAGAGCGGCCAAAGAAGGCAGAAGCAATTTCGACATACGGGCCGAGGAAGTCGGCAACGCTACGATTGCGGTCAGGCATATCAATAAGATCTGCCCAACGAGTTGGAGTTGCAGTAAGTTTGCGAGTCTCGTGGGGCGTGTCGATATAGGCGGTGTCAGCAGCGCGCGTGTAGGAAGTTCCGCTAGTAATTGCTCCAACCTGGGGCAAAAACATAGCTTCTCCACCAACCATGCTACGCTCAGCAAGCTTACCCTTAAGACGAGAAGCTCCCTGCTGATACTGAATATGCACGTCCGAGGCAAACTTCTGTGAGAATGCGTTAGGATATTGTGAGGACATATTGTAATATAATTAGTTGTTATAGTTCAGGTTTATTTCCTGTTCCCAGTCAACACTGGCAGGGGCTTCCGACACAGGGCACAAGGCTTGTCTGATTAGAGTGCCGCACATTATACACTATTTTATTTGAAATGTCAAGTAAAATATTAACAATTATGCGAGAGTTAGTGATGATTTTTCTTCAAAAAGCTTTAGAACCTTTTGATGAGCGGCGCGATCCCCATCCCTATACGCAGTGTAATAAGGATTTGACGGGTTGTTTTGAATATCGTGGATCTGGTCGTCAATGCTTTGAGATGACGTTATACTAGTATTCTCAACACCCCTAATTTTAGACCCCATCAACGTATCGTACTGAGACGCTAGACGAGAGGCAAACCCAGGCATAGTCCAGAAGTCAGCAACATCAAGCCCCAGGTGCTTGGCAACTATTTGAGCTTTGTCTAAAGCCTGTTGGTAGCCATCCCCACCACGAGGGCCAAAGTCTGCCTCTAGTGTTTGAACTGCTTGTTCTACACCTTGAGTGGACTGTTCCTGCTGGTTGTTGGCATTTTCCTCAAGTGCCTTTGCTATCTGCCCATAGAGCTTAGATGCTTGACGTTGAGAAAGACCGGCCTCGTGAAAGATTGCGTCAGTTGCAGCTTTTGCATCTGAGTCTATTCCTTCTGGGGCTTGATAACCCTCAGGAGATTCTGGTCTACCTAAAGCCTTGTAAGCCTGGTCCCACACCTCATCACCATCATTGTCTGTTGGAATGGGCATTTTTTCCTTAGAAAGCATACGCTCTAAGTTAAGGTAGGACTTGGCCAAACTTCCAACTGAGTTAAACTTATCGCCAAGGGCTTTGTACTTATCGACGTTTTCACCATCTTCTAATGGCAATTTGTCAAATATGTTTTCCTTGAATGACAAGTCATCCCCAATAAACTCTTTCAAGTTTGTTGTGGCAACCGGAGCCGCAGGAGCAGCGGGTGCTGCCTCTGCCTGCTCAACTGCGGGTACTTCTGCTGGTTCTGCCGCTAGTGGGTTTGTTGATTCTTCGCTCACAGTGTACCTCCTCCGTTTTCATAGCCAACTTCGTACTCGCGCTTGACTATGCCTTCATAGCCATGCTCGTCTGCATTGTATCCCAAACGAGAACGGGCATCTTCATACCCCTGTCTCTGGGCATTAACGCACTGCTTAGTAAGCGATGGGCCACTTTCCTTTTCTCGATTATCAAGGATGGTATATCTATGTTTATACCTAGCCTCGTAATCTTTAGGATGTTTTTTACTTAGCCATGTTACGAAATTAGGATCTTTATCCCCATGAGAACTGCGAAGCCCTGGAGCATCGGGATAAGCCTTTTCAATAGGCATAGCTAGTCTTTCTTCGAGCGTCGGACCCTTGGGTGTAGACGCAGTTTTAGTAGCCACCTTTGAGGTGGCCTTTTTTGCTGTTTTCTTTGTAGGCATTATGCTTCGTTGATTATCCGAAATGGACCATCCACTTCAGGTCTTTGAAAGTTTTCAAGCCCTCTCATGTACTCAATATAATTGACAATTCGGCTTAGTAAGTGGTAGCTTCTAAGCTCGTCATTGGTTACATTTGGGTCTACGCCAAACTGATTCATTCTGCAAACATCCTTAAGATGCTCCAGAACGGTTTCGCCGTAATTACTATTAAAGCATTCTTGATATGCTTTAACTAAGTTCTTTTCTCCTTCTTCCATAAATTAAAGACCAACGCCACCCAGTTGGGATGCGGCTTGCCCAGCCATTTGCAATTGCTGCAACTCTTGGCTGAGCATTGCGATTTGCTCATCGCGTTGCTTAAGTTGGTCTATAGTAGCGTCGTCATTAACAATCTCGGCAGGAACCGTAGAGTTAATTGCAATCTCTTTCAACCCACGTTCCCAGTCAAGAGATCTTGATCCGGCGCCTGGAACGAATGCTTCTATCATCTGTGCAGCCTGTGCCACTCTAACCAATCCTTGTGTTCTTTGTGACTTAACCGCTAAAGCAATACGACTGTTGTACACCACGCTAAAATTGCTAAGATCCTCAAGGTTTGACGCCTCAAGCAGATCGTCAAAATCGCCAACTAGCGACATCTGGATAAAGACGTTTTCAATAATTTGATTTAAGCACTCGTCTACGATGTTTTGAAAGATTGGAGTAAAAAGCTTAAGCTGTTCTTCCGCTTGCATCTGAACCTCAAACGCCGTTTTTTCTGTAGTAGCAACGTCCTGCTGGGTAAAGAACTTAAACATTCCATTAAAAAATGCATTGCGGATTTGATCTTCCAACCTGCTAATGAACCAATCAACGCTTTGAATGTCAAACGGTACAAGGTAAGGCTGGGGTACGCCGTTGGGCGTGTGTGGATCAAACATAATCTCACCACCAGCACGGTCATCTTTGCGATAGGAACTGTCCTTGGGAACCAGCATTGGGGGGCGAACGCCCTTTTCTACGGCTACGCTAATGTCCCGTATGGCACGATTTAGTACCCGAACGGTTGGGTATGATTGCGTACCTGGGGATCGACCAAAGCCTGCGTCATGCCTACTCTTAAGCATACGAGTAACAATGTAGGGTTGGTAATACAGGCCGTCATTGTCCAAGATTGTGCTGCTGCTTTCCTTGCAGACGTATACCGACTCGAACGGTCTGTTCTCTGGTGCAGCGGGTATGTTAGCTTCGGAACCGATTCGCGGCTTTACCATATGGATAATGGTAAACTTCTTGTTGCGTGCAGATGGATGCTCGGCTTTCATGGCATCCATAATAACCTCTGGAAGCTCTGCCTTGCCTTCTTCTATGTCATCCCTGAAGTAGGCAAAGATTTGCTCAGCAGTCTTTTCGTCCCACTCATGAAACACCGTAGTGGCATACCCGTCTTCGTCTTCACGAAATCTAAACTTGCCAAACGGAATCTCTACAAAGTTAAAAGCACGTTTCCTGGATGGCATCATGGCCAAGCAGAACGTGCCAAACATACCGCCACTATGTACGGCCTCGTGGAATGCACGATAAAAGTTAGATTGACCAATGCGTGTGCGAATCCTATCAGAGGCACCATTGTAGAAGTGGCGCTCGTTTTCCACAGCCTCTGGGTCAAAACTTTGCGACTCAAGCTCTAGCCAACGCTCATTCTGGGGCGTAAGATCTGACACAATGCCAGCACTAAAGATTTCCAAGGCATCGCGGAACGTGGTGTCAAATATGCGAGTGCTGTCAATCTGACCTGAGGTGCGACCACCAGTTTGTCCAGACTTACGCTCCTCTCCATAAATTGCTATGTTGTTTGCGTAAGACTTCCATTTCTCCATTTCTGGGAAATCATTGAAGTCAGCAAGAATGGCTACCGCCCTTGATGAGTCTTCTTGAGGCATTATCCTAATTTATTTCTTCTTTGTTTCCCAGCAATAATTGTGCTAAGCAAATCCATTTGTTGGCCATCTCCTTGTCTTTGAGATTGCTCTCCAACGCTTATTGATGTGGGTGCTCTACTAACTTGGTTGGTTTGATTTCCTGCAACTATTGGAGTTTTAGGCGCTTTTGGCGCGGCCTTTTTTGCTATGGCAGATGTGACGGCTCCAGTTAAGGCAGATGTTGCAGCAACTTTAGTTGCAACGCCAGCTCCCATACCAATTGCCCCACCAATGCCTGTTGATGTTCCTAGTCCTATTGCCCCTCCTTTAAGTGTACCAATAAATGCTGGTATTGCCTGAGCTATTATGTGTCCCATAGTTATACAATTTGTCGGGCATTATACACCATTACGCACAAATTGTCAAGTAAAAAATAAAAAAACTACTCCTCTATAACGTCTATAACCTTTTCGGCCTGCTTAATTTCTTTGTTCTTGTCTCGCAACTGCGTCATGAGTTCGCCAATGAGGGCGTTGCCCTGCTGCAATTTTGCGTCCCCTTGCTCGTCAGATCGAGTATGCCCCTGCATCTCATTGTCCATGCGCACTAGCTTAATGTAGTTTTCCTTGTCCCTAATGCGATATGCCTCGTCAATTAACACCCGATTCTGGATAAGCTTTTCATCCTTAGACATGGGGTCGCTGGACGTTTCAATTTGCTCAAGCCTATCCTTTTCGCGTATAAACTCAGAGTGCTTCATCCAGTCCCAGGCTTTCTGCTGGGCATAGCTAAGGCTAACACCAAATACCGCAGAGGCTATCTTGGGTATTGTTTGCTTTGCGTCTTTCTTGTGTATGCGAAGGGCGTACTCTGCATACTTGTCTTGCGTAAACCTATTGTGCCTGCCCATACCAAATAACCGACTGATAAGGTTGCAACCCAAACGAAGGCATAAACCTAAACGCTGGGCTTTCATCGTTTAAGGCCACAAAGAAGTCTGGAAAACCCGCACCCGATATTGTCTTTTTGCCCTGGGTCATGACCTCTCGGAACACATAAGGCGAGTCAACTTCCTTAGATATAAAAGCAGTGATTAGCGGTACACCACCAATTGACAGGCTACCCTTAATCTTTCCGTCCACTTCAATAATGCTAGTAGGTCGCCACAGCCCGTGACCATCTTTTTTGGCAATGTCTACCAACTCCTCTATGTCTTCTTCCTGTATGTCTCTTATGTTTGTCATAATTAAAAACCATTAACGGGTTCCTCGACATATACCGGACCCTTGCGCTTATCCTCAGTGTAACCGATTGTCGTGCTTAGTAAGTTGTGTTCTATTCCTTCAGCCACATACCTGGCGGCATCGGCAGCGTGAGAGGTAAAATCGTGAACAGGCACAGTGCCCAATATGCCAGCAGCGTCATTCTTCTTGGCCCTGTACTGCTGCAACATCTTAAGCCCGTCCTCCATATTGGGACGGTAGAAATAAGACTTGTGCAACAAGCTTCTTAAATTGTTAATACCACGCCACACGTCTCTAGTCTTGGGGCACACCTTAATGTTGTTGCCACCACAGTCACGCAGCTCCATGACGTAGTTCTTAGTACCAGTCTTGTCCATGTACGCAGCATCATGCGGCAAGATGTGACCGTACACATCGTAGCCCGACATAGCAAGCTCGGACACATACTCCTGCGTTTGCTTTTGGCTGCCCTGGGTAAACCACAACCACTTAAGCGTAACGCCGTCCCATTGCACAAGCCATATGGCCGTGTAGTCTCGGAAACCCAAATCCCATACGGCCCATATAGGCAATTCTTTACTGGCAGGCAAATCATTGCGGTAGTGGCCTTTTCTGCGAACAACCTCCAGAACATCGGCATATATGGCCCCGTCAACAGGTGCGGCCATTGCCTCTTCTGGCGTAGACGGAAACTCTCGGCCCATAAACAAACCAAGAAGGGCACTCTGCTTTTGCCACCATATCTTCTGCGACACGGTAAACTTCCGGTCTGTCCGCTCTTCGAGCTCAACGAAGTAGTCTATTGTGCTTTGCTCAAGCAACGACTCGCTGCCTACCATTTTGTAGCCAGGATCATCAAACCAAGGATAGAACAAGAACTTAAAGTCCATGTCTGTTCTGTGCTCGTCCGTGGTGCTCATCGCCTGTACCACCTGGTTGTAAAAATGTCCAGCTTGCCCACCCTCATAGGTAGACTCAATAAACACTATAGATCCTTGGCCAGCGGTAGGCAAGGCACCAGTTAGGATTTCCTCAGACCTAATTGGGTCTTTGGCCGCAACCTTGCCCCACTCAGATATGTGCAGCACCTGACTTGTGCCACCACGAATCTTAACCTTAGACCTAATCTTCCAAACGGGACTAAAGACTAACTCGTTCAGATTGCTGTTAACAACGTCCACCGTGGCCTTTAGTGAATCATCTAATTGCGTAAAGGGTTGTATGACCTTTTCTCGCAATAAATCCTTTGCCGCCTCATCATTGTGAGACTGAATGTTAAAGGTGCTGTTCTCGTGAGTAAGAACGTAGTCTAGCCCAATGATGGTTATAAGCGTAGACATTCCAAGCTGTCTGGCTTTTAGTATGATAAGACGCCTGTGCCCTTTTAAAAACACCTCGCTTAACACGTCACACTGGGCATCATTAGGAACAAACTGCACCTCAACGCCGCCCTTGGTTATGCAAGTGTAAAGATTGCCTATCCTCCAAATTGGGTTGGCAAACACCTCCGCACTAATGGGCTCGGCCATAATCTCCCGAACCTTTGCTATGCCTTCTCTGTTCATCTCACCTTGCTTTTTGATATTTCTCTTATCAAATAATCCATCAAGTAAGCTCCGGCCTCCTGGCCCTCCAGGCCCAAATACTCAACAGCACCAACCACAGCATGGTACGCCTCATGGGCATAGGTGTCCACCGTAGACCACTTCAATGCTTCCTTAACAAATATGCCTTGCACAATTCCCAGGTCAAGCCTAAACCCAGCCGTGTTTTCACAAGTTTTTAAATTTCCAACTTGCTCCTCTATTTCCTTTAGGTAAGCACCTTCTTTGACCATAGCGTCAACAAACCCCACATAGTCCTTAGTTCCACCCCATATCAAAAACGAACACGGGTAGATGTCTGGTTTAAGAATAAGCCTAGTCATTGGTCCCACACCACCCTAGCTTGTCCCAGGAGTCATGCCGAACCGCACCATACAGATCGCGAAGCTCATCCTCAAACAAACTCTCCCACAGCTCTTGAGACATGACCCGACTACCAGACCTTGGGTCTACACCGCCCTCTATGCGCATTAAACGCTCAAGCAACGCATACTTGTCATCTTTCATAATACCACACATTATACCAGATAACACCTATCGTGTCAAGAACTATTTTGCAACCTATGGTTTAATTTAACAACCACAGCTAGAAAATAAATATTAGTCTTGACAAAGTGGCAATTAGATGCTATAATAGCCGCCACATAAGAATAACTGCGTTCTGACAACCCTGTGACTCGCTGGCCGAGGCAACTAGCAATACATCGGCACAAGAACGCAAATTCCCTCGACCTCGAAATAAGCAGGCGTTCCGAAACGGAACAAGGGACATAGGTTACCCCCACATCAGCCCACGGGGGAACAAGTAAAACGTGGCGACTCCGGTCGCGGCTTTATCTGAGAATCTTGCGTAATTAGCACGTACCTAGCGCAACTCAGGTGGACGGCTCTAACTATTGGACTCATTGTACTCCATAAGACCATCACAAAAATAAGCTCTCTTCACTGAGGGCTTATTGTGTACAGATAACAGGATCTATTACCTCCATTAAAACACATACTAACACATGGGGTAGTGTGTCCTGTTTATGGGCAGTAATGACTATTTCGAAGTCGTTGGCTGTGTGATGGATAGGTACCATGCCGCTCGCCGTCCCTCCCTGGCTCCCCCCCGCCACATTGGGTACCCGGGGTCGCTCATTCAGCCCATACCAAGCACCTGATGGTGAATTTGTCATTGCGCACAAAGAACATGTGACATTGTGTGTAAAGAAATATTAATTTCTTTTTTCGATTTGCTTGACATTGCAAGCAATCGATGCATTCATTCTTTCATCATGCTAGCAATTGCTAGCTTTAACCTAAACGAGCCAAGCGCTCATTTTACTATGAATCATCCAATATCTAGCCATATGAATCCAACGCTTGTGTTTCACTCGAAAGCTGACAAGGCAATCTTTGTTAGCAAGCAAGTCGACTGGTTTGAATCATTAATCGAGAGTCAAACGTCGACCTCCATCACCTTTAAAGAGCAAATGCAGGCTGACTTTTTCAAAAAGTCGGTCCACGTTTATGGATACGCAAATGCAGTTTAACCAATAACCAAAAAAACCAATATGAAAGTTAATCAAAAAACATTCATAAAAATTGCGAACGCAAACAAGCTTGCAAGCAAATTCGGCGCTTGCATTTGCTTGTGCCCGAATGCACTCTCTTGGCGAAAAGGGAACTCTTGCAAACATTTCCCGTTTCCCAACGATCACGCAAAGGAAAGAGGGAAGCGCATGAATTTAATTGATCATATATCAAACGACATTTTCGCCATGTTTGGCGCGATTGTCTCAATCTTAAGCCTTGTTGGCCTATTGGTCGGCGCGGTACTTAACCTAAAAAACCGACAACCGACAAAAACATGAACATAATAAATATTACTCAGCACTCCGCAAGCGCGGAGCAGGCAGAACAAGGGGTGGTTTGCCCTCACCTCGACAAAAACCCGTTTTCGACAGCTTTAAAAGAGCTGCTGAACTTTAAAACGTTGCCCACTCAAGTGGAGGTAAGGCAACGCGCGGCAAAGATCGCAAAGATGGCAAGGCAGCTCGCTGATTTCGCGAGAGCAGAAGGTGCAATGATTGGGGGCGCTCCATTTCTGATGGCTCCGCTTCAGGACGAATTGGCGAAAGTCGGCCTTGTTTCCCTGTTCGCTTTTTCGGAGCGCGTTAGTTCGGAGCAGGTCGTGGGCGGCGAAACCGTTAAAACATCAACCTTCCGTCACATCGGATTTGTTAACCCGTGTGATGACTCCCAGCTAGACGGTTGGTGGAACAAGGTTTGCACCCAAACAGCAGCTGGAGAGAGATAGATAGCCTAAAGAAAGTTTGCCGCATGAATTATCCCTCACTCTCAGGAGCTTGTAAGAAGCTAATTAAATTCAATTCTGTTATGGGCGTGGCGTCCCAAGAGAACGAACACTTTCAAGGCTCTATGAAAGACGCAATAAAGCGCGCCCAAGAGCTTATGAATTTTGAGACATACACTTTCACCGTTTGGTGTTATTCAGAGCGAAAGAACTATGACTTTTCGCGCAATGGAAAGTCTTTCAATTAGAAGTCATGGAAGCTGAATTAATCCGATTCATAGCGGGGGCAGTTGTATTAATTGCCCTCGTTTTAACTAAAATTCAAAGCAATGAGATATAATGACGAACCAGAAGAGCTGGAAGACCACGAGGTGCTTGTCGGGATGATCGGCAAGACCCTTGAGGTGCTACCTATTGAGGAATTAAGCGTCACGGCAATGGTCAATGGTAAAATCATACGGTGCGACCTGGAAGACGATGGGGGCGTTTCTGTTGCAGTGATTTCAAATGATTGACAGATAGCCTAAAGAAAAAAAATCCCCACCTCGCCACCGTTACGACGGCGCGAGGCTTTGGGGTGGGCAATGA